>Ga0265797_10000038_pt1 | contig 297523 bp, 236 predicted proteins | sample P2T30metagenome_FD_192433 | JGI IMG/M metagenome (GOLD analysis project Ga0265797, IMG submission 192433) | Plant litter microbial communities from East Loma Ridge, Irvine, California - P2 T30 | ecosystem: Environmental > Terrestrial > Plant litter > Unclassified | place: USA: California... | reverse complement strand
GGGGCTGGAGAAGGTCCCAAGGGTTGGGCTGTTCGCCCATTAAAGTGGCACGCGAGCTGGGTTCAGAACGTCGTGAGACAGTTCGGTCTCTATCTACTGTGGGCGTTAGAAATTTGAGTGGATCTGACTCTAGTACGAGAGGACCGAGTTGGACAAACCTCTAGTGTATCTGTTGTCCCGCCAGGGGCACCGCAGAGTAGCTACGTTTGGAAGGGATAAGCGCTGAAAGCATATAAGCGCGAAACCCACCACAAGATGAGATTTCTTTTAAAGGTCGTGGGAGATGACCACGTTGATAGGCTATAGATGTAAAGGCAGTAATGTCATAGTCGAGTAGTACTAATAACCTGTAAGCTTATGTACGTCTTTTCCTCCCGGCGCAGGCCGGGGGGAGGGAACTTTCTAAAAATACCAATTTTTCTTTATCTCAGTATGTTAATTATATTAAGTTACAGTATGACGTCCAAGTTGACAGGATACGTGTAACACATTGTCCAAAGCAATGAACCTCTTAAGGTGATTATTGCGGCGGGGCTCACCTCTTCCCATCCCGAACAGAGTAGTTAAGCCCGCCTGCGCAGATGGTACTGCAGTTTGTGGGAGAGTATGTCATCGCCTTTCTTTTTAAACCCCCCTTCATCAAAGATGAAGGGGGGTTTTGTTTTTGGCTTAATCTCTACGTCTTAGCCTTAATTCATAATCTTTTTTCTTGTTTCATCAATTAAGCAATAGTTCTTTTATGGGGTCAGCTTAATTTTCGTACTAAGTGTATTTATCTTAAGTATATGTCCAAACTCAGCATAATAATTTAACGTAAGTCGCAAATATTATAGATCGATATTTTGTAATTTAGGGTTATGAAATTATCTGAATATAAAATGTTGAAGGATCCTGAACAGTATCGTATTTTATGGAACGATGGTGTGCTTATTGACGGATATTTAGAACTAGATGTTAGGAAGCTATTGTTTGCAATAGACAATTTTTATGTTGAATTATGGTATCATGTAATTACTAATAAGGTATTATGGAAATTGAGTTTTAAACAGGGCAAACTGTTGGATAAATATCTGGAAAAATACCCGATGCAATTAGACACCGCAATATGAAACAAAGTGCTGGTATCTTACTTTATAAAATTATAGATTATAAACCCAAATTTTTTTTGGTTCATCCGGGTGGTCCCTTCTTTGTGAAAAAAAATGAAGGATGGTGGTCAATCCCGAAGGGAGAGCTGTTGGAAGATGAACATCCGCTAACTGCAGCACTTAGAGAATTTAAGGAAGAAATAGGCTACGAACCGAAAGATCCATATATAGAGTTACAATCCATCGTACAAAAAGGAGGCAAGAAGGTTTATAGCTGGGCTGCAGAGGGTGATTTGGATTCGACACGCATAACCTCTAACACTTTTGAAATGATATGGCCTCCTAAATCAGGATCTCTTAAATCATTTCCTGAAGTCGATAAGGCAGGGTGGTTTGATTACGAAACAGCATTGACATTGATTAACGATAGGCAGGAAGATTTCCTGCTTCAACTTATGAATATATTACAAGAAAGGCGCCTTATTTAGGCGCCTTTTATAATAATGTGAGATGAATTATGCTGTTATAGTCCCACTTTCGATATATTCTTTAAAGTTCGAAATATCACTTTTCAGCATCTTTTCAAATACAGGATTAAACAATTTCGCTGCGACCTCCCCAGGTTTACCAAGTGGCGCATGGTAAGATATCGTAACTTCAATATCTGTAGAACCACCATTTTCTGTAAACTTTACTTTACCAGCATTATTTACCATCGATCCGGGCATTGAATGCCAGCTTAATAATTTATTAGGTTCATCCATTAATATTTCTGCCTTCCAAGCAACCGTACCAACTCCTGCGACAACTTTTGCTTTCCAGTCGGAGATATAATTTGTTATCGGGGTTACACTCTCAAGATGTGACATAAATAAAGGATGGTTCTCCAGATTTCTCCAAGCAGTATACACCTCTTCAACAGGTTTATTTACAGTTAAAGATGCGCTAGCTGTTATGTTGCCTCCTTTTAAAGATCCCATTTTATCCACAGCGGCATAAGCCGGGCAGTAGCCACTTATTCCTCTAAAAAGCATAGTTCCTGCGGTGATGCTTTCAGCAACTTTTTTAGAGTCTTTCTTTTTAAGTGCTCTATATAATAAGTAGGATCCAGCAGCAATCATTAAAATTCTTTCAGTTTTGCCTACATTAATTCGTAAACCCGGTATAACACTTTTTTTTCCTTTATGCAGGAATTCATCTGCTTCGGTTGAATTGGATACTGAAGCATATCTATTTGGGTCGGTACCGGATGGATCGTATTTTGAGAAATTTCTTTTTGACGTTGCATTTGTTGTAAGTTCCATAATCTATGTTTTAGTGTTTGTATAAGTTTAAAGTTACTCACTTTATCATGGCTGTCTACAAAAATTGTGATAAAGTATTCTTAACGATCTTCTAAAATGATGATACTCTTTAACCTGCCTTTAAGGATAAATCACAAAGTAAACCTAAAGTGTGAAATACCCTTTACAGTCTTAGTTATTGACCGTAATTTTATCATTGAAAAGTAATTAGAATAATTAAAACTTAACTAGCTATGAAAAAATTACTATTATTATTACTATTGGCCTGCCTGCCTGCATTTGCACAAACAGGCTTTAAGGTAGCAGACAAAGCATTAATATGGCAGGGCGTTTTTTCGGCTAGCAATGCTGATGTTTCTGCGATATTTGATAAAGACCCGAACTTAAAAGTTAGTGGCTTTATAGACAATATGTATAAAGGTATGGCTGACGATGTGCAAAATACCTGTGATGGTGGCACCGTACTTATGAAAAATAAGATGAAGTTTGACTTTGTAATTCTTACCGACCCGAATGGTTATGTTGTAAAAGTTAGAAATTTAAAGATTATCGAGAAGTTTGGTCCCATGCAGACACGCACGGTAGCTAAAATTGCCGAATCTTATTTTGTAGATGGTGGCAATCTTAAAGTCGATAACACGTCTCAATCGAATATGGCTTGTTTAAATAATTTCTTTGCAGGATTATTTGCACCCGGCCCCGAGAAAATTGGGACATCGCTTACTTCAAATTAAAATAGCATGGTTTATAAAAAAAGGCATCCGTACGGATGCCTTTTTTTATTTCTTTATAATTACTTTATATATATCTGATGCGGTAGCATCGCTATCGGTATCTTCACAAAGCAGAAACTCAATATTTTTACCTTCCTCTTTATAAAGCGTTATACCTTCAAATTTATTTTTTTCAGATAATACCTGCGTAAATTCTACCTTCAATTTATCAATATCAATGCGGCCTATAAGTGTTCCTGATATGCCACCATCCTCATAAGTTGAAGTTGTCTTTTCTGCTGCCGCGATAAAATATAATTTATTACCTACTTTAACTGCGTCAGTAAAACTGGCTTGGTAACCCTTTATTTTGGGTAGCTTTATCTTATTGTATATGATTTTAAACGATGTATCGGTTATATCGCCATCCAGGGTGAATATGCCATTTTGCGCTGTTGGGCCGTTACCACGGTTAAATAAATACCAAGTGTTACCATCGTTAACTACCGCTTCTATATTAAAATTTTCAGGGCTTATTTCGCCAAATCCCTGCATTACCATATATAAGTCGGTTGCATCAATATGAGGATAGAGCTTTTTCGTTTTGTAATTAATATGCCCTACAATATTCCTGTTTTCTATAGATCCTGATCCCGATCCAAATAAATATATATCATCGCCTTTAGCAACAATTGCTTCATAATCTGGTTTATCAGGCTTCGGTATATTTTCCAAAGGTCCTTCGTAATCTTTAGAAACAAGTGCTGTTTTCTCCAGTGTTTTATTTTCTAAATTATATTCGTAAAGCAAGTGGCTGTTATCTGAAACAAGGTAAAGCGAATTTGCGTTATAAAATAATCCTGAAGCCGATCCAATGCCAATAATATGACAAAAAAGTTCGAGCGTAAACTTTTGCATAATCTTATGTTTTAGCTAAAAACGTAATAGTGTTTTAAATGGTATATTTATATAAAGATAATCCATTTTATAGATGAAGCATATAAACACAAATGATTTTAAAAGTACCGATTCGTTTTCGATACATAAAACACCTACAAGTATTAAAGTAAAATTATCTAAAGAAGAAGTTCATGAGGAATTAAAAGAGATACGTGAGAAGTTAGGTAAGCTTCAGGATAAAATGTATGCCAACAATCGCTACGGCGTGCTTATATGTTTACAGGGTATGGATACCTCTGGCAAAGATAGCCTGATACGTGAGGTGTTTAGCAGATTTAATGCCCGTGGTGTAAACGTTTATAGTTTTAAGACACCAAGCACTAATGAACTGAAACACGATTACCTTTGGCGTCATTATATTGCGTTGCCGGAGAGAGGGAAATTTTCTGTATTTAACCGTTCTCATTATGAAAATGTTTTGGTATCGCGTGTTCACCCGGAATATTTATTGAACGAAAACCTGCCTGAAATTGAATCGGTTGAAGATGTGCCAAAAGATTTCTGGAAGCGCAGGTTCGACCAGATTAATGATTTTGAAAAGCATATTGCTCAAAATGGTACAATTGTACTTAAATTCTTTTTACACCTTAGTAAAGATGAACAGCGCCAACGGTTATTACGCAGGCTTGAAAACCCGGAGCATAACTGGAAGTTTGATGCGGGTGATTTGAACGAACGCAAATTATGGAATGACTACCAAAAGTATTATGAGGATGCAGTACAAAACACATCTAAAAAACATGCACCATGGTATGTTATTCCGGCAGATGATAAAGGTGTAGCGCGCTACCTCGTGGCCCGTACTATTTATGATGTTTTAAAAGAATATGATATTAAAGAGCCCGAGGTTAACGAGGATGTTATTAAGAATATAAATGTTTACAGAAAAATGCTGGAAGAAGAAAGTGAGGACTAAACAAATAAGAACCATTCATTAGCAACTCTTTACCAAATTATGTCTATAAAAAAACCGGCAGCCAATAATGGCTGCCGGTTTTTTAATTAGAATTCCGTACTTAGGTTAATAAAGGAATTGTATTAAAGTTTAAAGCCGTAAGCAAGGCGAAGCGCAACCTGATTTGTACCAAAGTCGTTCATACCTTCAAAACGTGCGCTAATGTCAACATATTTGTTGGCGTAGCCAATACCCGGTGCCCATAGAAACGTAGTTTCGTTATAATCGTTAGTAACTGCAAAACCAGCACCTACTTCACCAAGTACATAAAATCTGTCTTCCCATACAAAAGCTTTAAAACCTGCTTTTACAGGTATGTATCCTAAATCAGGAATATTGTCATCAGCAAATAAATGAGTGTAACCTGTAGTAAGAACTAAAGATGTTTTCATAGTAAGGTCGTACTGTAGCCTTACATCGCCACCAAGAGCAAAGTTAAAGTCACTGTCTGTTGGTATACCTGCATTTACTCCAAATCCTAGTCTAAAGCCCTGGCTGTAGTCGTCAATCGCAGGCACGTCTGTTCCATCAATTTTTTGTGCAAAACCGTTTGCTCCTAATAAAAGTAATGCTCCAAGCATTAACGCTTTAAAATTCATTTTCGTTTTCATTTCTTTTGTTTTATTTCTTGTTAACAGGGGTAAAATTAGTGCAATGCGATTGCCAACATTTGTAATATAATGTTAATTTAATACAAATGAAGTAATAAAATTAAGATTAGTACTACATAAAATAGTGATACATAAGTTTTTAGACTTTTTAATTTTTAGCCAGATTGTAATAATTACCTTTGCAAAAAATTAAAAAGTGGCTCTTTCTCTTTATACTAAGCAGTTTTCTACAAATATTCGTTTAGCATATCCTGTAATATTAGGTATGCTGGGGCACACCCTAATAGGGGTGATCGATAATATAATGGTAGGCCGCCTTGGCGCAACGCAACTTGCAGCTGTATCGCTAGGCAATAGTTTTGTGTTTATTGCCATGTCAGCCGGTATCGGTTTTTCAACTGCTATAACACCTATCGTTGCACAGGCAGATTCAGCTAAAGATGTAAGCACAGTGAGGTCGGCGTTTCAGCACGGGCTACTACTGTGTATTATGTTGGGCTTCTTTTTGTTTGGTGTGGTCTATTTTGCCACGCCGTTAATGAGCCTTATGCAGCAGCCTGCCGAAGTTATAGCGCTTGCAAAACCTTTTATTGGCTGGGTTGGGTTCTCATTATTGCCTATGGTTATTTTTCAGGGGTATAAACAGTTTGCCGACGGTATGTCACTCACCAAATATGCCATGTATGCTGTAATTTATTCTAATATAATACACATAGCTATTAACTACGTACTTATTTATGGCGTTTGGATATTTCCTGAGCTAGGAATTATGGGTGCTGCCCTGGGCACAGTAATTTCGCGTATAGCAATGTTAATATATATGCACTATTCGCTCTCCCGAAATAAAGCGCTGAAGCCCTATTTTAGCAACTTTACATTTGCCGAAATCAAAAAATCGATGCTAAAAAAAATCGTAGCGTTAGGGTTGCCATCGTGTATGCAAATGCTTTTTGAAGTTGCATTATTTACAGCTGCTGTATGGCTTTCCGGATTTTTAGGTAAAACCAACCAGGCGGCAAACCAAATTGCTTTAAGTCTGGCATCAATGACGTTTATGTTTGCCATGGGGTTAAGCGTTGCGGCAATGGTACGCGTCGGTAACCAGAAGGGGTTGAGAGACTTTGTGAATTTGAGAGTCGTAGCGCGTTCGATATTTTTACTGGCTATTATTATCGAGATTATATTTGCAATAGTGTTTGTCGCATTCCATAATATACTGCCGCATATTTTTGTAAATGCTGAGAATGCAACGCAACTACACGATAATACCGAAGTTATAAGTATAGCATCTACATTATTAATTGTTGCTGCCGTTTTCCAGATATCTGATGGTATACAAGTGGTAGTACTAGGTGCTTTGCGCGGCCTGCAGGATGTTAAGGTGCCTACAATAATAACATTTGTAGCCTATTGGGTAATAGGATTTCCTATATCATTTTATTTAGGATTGTACACACCCTTGAGAGCTACCGGAATTTGGATAGGATTGTTAGCCGGGCTAACTGCTGCTGCTTTATTTTTGTATCTTCGCTTTAATTATTTAACCAAGAAATTAATAGAAGGCGAGGGGCAACCCGATACTCTAAACTTTAAACCTGAAACTACGTAATGGAATTACCAAAATTTGTACTTGCAGACAATACTGATTTCCCGGAAGATATTTTTATCATTCACCTTGACTACCCCCGTTTTATTATCAACCTTAAAGATGATGAAGTAGAGTTCATGGAAGAGCCAGAAGACCTTGACGAAAACGAACTGAATGAAATAATGGAAGGCCTGATTGTACTTGCTAACGAATTTTACGATAGGGAAGTACAACGCTACGAAGAGCAATAGTTGGGATTTCAGATTGTAGATTTCAGAGTTAAGATTGAGCTTCACTAAATCATACGATTTGTCATTCTGAGCGAAGTGCAACGAAGCCGAAGAATCTATTTGACTACCATAGCTACTCTTTAAAATACTTCTTCAATAAAATACTAGCGGCTGCAAAAGGTGATAATTCATTGTTTTGCACCGCTATTTTGTTTTGTTCCAGTAACTCCGCAATGTCATTTCGGGAATAGAAATTGGCTTTTAGTTGCTCATTAATTGTAGCAGTAAGCCAATAACTATTTTGTTCGTTTCGGCGGATACTAAAAAATCCATTGCCTTTTGCCGACTCAAAATAGTTGAGAATGGTCTGCCATGTTTCGGCAATGCCATCATGAGTTATCGAACTGCAGGTGGTAACTGTTGGCTGCCAGCCTGAAGCCTTAGCAGGAAACAGGTGCAGCGCACGGTTAAACTCGGATTTGGCGAGTTTTGCCTTTTTTATATTATCACCATCGGCTTTATTAATAACTATCAAGTCGGCCATCTCCATAATACCTCTTTTAATACCCTGAAGTTCGTCACCTGCGCCGGAAATTTTAAGCAGCAGGAAGAAATCGACCATACTGTGTACGGCAGTTTCACTTTGGCCTACGCCAACCGTTTCTATGATAATGGTATCAAAGCCACAGGCTTCGCAAAGTATAATAGCTTCGCGGGTTTTGCGGGCCACACCCCCCAAAGTATCTCCTGATGCGGATGGACGAATGTAAGCGTTTGCATCTTTAACAAGTTGTTCCATGCGGGTTTTATCTCCCAAGATGCTACCGTGAGACAACGAGCTGCTTGGATCGACAGCCAGTACTGCGACTTTTTTTCCCAGGGAAGTTAAATGCTTGCCAAAGGCTTCAATAAAAGTACTTTTGCCTACCCCTGGAACTCCGGTAATGCCAATACGTAACGATTTGTTAGCCTGCGGCAGGCATTGCGCAATAACATCATTTGCTTTTTCTAGGTGTGACGGATTAGTACTTTCTACTAATGTGATAGCACGGCTCAAAGCTGTTTTATTGCCAGCAAGAATGTCTCTTACCAATTCATCTGCCGATGGTTGTTTTTTACGCAACATGGTTACATGCTCAATAGCCTCACGGCTTATGCTGTCAGGTCGTGCAATGCCGTCTTTCTCGTTAAGTGCAGATGTATTGAGTTTCGATTTATCCACAGATGCATTTCTTGTAATGTAAAAATAAGGCTAACACTGCAATTGTACTAATTTACATCAACAAAAAAGAAGCAAGATTATCTCTTGCTCCTTTATAATATCGTGTCAATTTAAAGTTTTTAAGAAACATAACTTTCAAAAAACCTTAAACCTTAAACAAATAATTAGTATCCTGCTGTAAACCTCACTTGGTGATGTTTTGGAGTTTCAACTTCATCTGCAATAACAACGGCAAGATCTTCTACTGACAGCATGCTTCTGTTGTCGTCATTGAATACAGGATTTTCAAGACCCAGACGATAATTACCGGTACGACCGGTTGTTATGCCGGGGTGCATTTCGAAAGCCGGACTAAAAAACGCCCAATCTAATTCTTTTTCATTTTTTAAAATGTTTAGGTAGTCACGTGCAGCAGTAGCACCTGGTTTAATTTCTGCAGGAAAATCAGGTGTATCAACAGCTTGTACACCCGGGGCAACAAAAAGGCTGCCACCGCCGCCAATTACAACATAACGCTTAACACCAGATTTAACCACTGCTGATTGCACCGCTTTAGATCCATTTAAGAAGTCATCGTAAATATTTGGGTTGCTCCACCCGGCATTAAAAGCACTCACCACTGCATCGTGAGCTTTAAGTAGTTCGGACAAAGTATCAACATCAACTACATCAGCCTTTGCGAATGTAACGTTATCTACGTTTTCATCTTTCGGGTTACGGGCAATAGCGGTAACATTATGGTTACGGCTTGCAAACTCATTTACTAAAGCGGTGCCTACAAATCCGGTGGCACCAATAATGGCTATCTTCATATTGTAAAAAATTATATGTAACTAAAAATGTTACAGTTATTAATAAAAAATTTTAAAAGTCTTCGCTAAATTTAAGTAACGATATGTTTTTTAGTTGGTTGCATATTTTATTGTTGATATCATTATACAGTGTATCAAGATTTTGATTAATTTTTTTACCAACAGGGCAGGCCGGATTAGGATCGTTTTTAGAATAGCCAAGCGTTACATTCTCAAAAGTCATATTAAAAATATCTTCTAAAGAAATGTTCTCAGCTGATTTTGCCAATTTAGTTCCGCCAAATTTACCTTCGCGGCTTTCTACAATGCCATGCTTTTTAAGGTTGCCAATTTCTTTACGCACAAGCACAGGGTTAATATTCATGCTGCCCGCAATATATTCTGACGAAAGAAATTCGTCAGGAGACTTGCTCATTAACGTGAGTATGTGCAGTGTTATGGCAAACTTACCGGAGATCATTACTGTAATAAAATATGTTACAAAATTAGAAAGTTTTCTCAAACAGCAAAACTTTTAAGGTTTATATTTTAGCGCAATTAATTTTTGCTCCTTATACCAAGTATAATTGCCTAACGATATAACATACTATTAACTTTGCGCTTTAAGCACTATGCCGTAATTTTGCACTTCACTACTACATTTATGCAAAATATAAAGACTGACGTAGCACCGCCTGCTCATAATATTAATACCACTGTATACTCCATTTTATTTTCGATTGCATTTGCCCACCTCCTTAACGACTTGCTACAGGCGGTTATCCCGGCGGCTTACCCGATATTAAAAGATAAATACGACCTAACATTTACCCAAATAGGGCTTATTACTTTTGCCTACCAAATGGCAGCCTCATTATTGCAGCCATTCGTGGGCTTTTATACGGATAAGAACCCCAAACCCTATTCGCAAATTATTGGAATGATATTTAGTGCGGCGGGTATAGTACTGCTGGCGTATGCTAATTCCTTCGAAATTATTTTACTTTCGGTAATATTAGTGGGTATCGGCTCATCAATTTTCCATCCTGAATCATCCAGGGTATCGTTCCTGGCGTCTGGCGGCAGGAGGGGGCTGGCACAGTCAATCTTTCAAATAGGCGGTAACACGGGCACAGCGGTAGGACCCTTATTAGTAGCGTGGATTGTAGTACCTCACGGTCAGGAATACATTGTATATTTTGTAGGTGTTGCAATGCTGGCCATGGCAGTATTATTACGAATAGCCAAATGGTACCAGGGGCATCTTAATCTTACTGCTAAAACAAAACCTGTTATTGTATTACCCGATTTGTCGCAAACACGTATTGTAGTTTCTGTAATTATTTTGCTGGTTCTTATATTCTCAAAATACTTTTACATTGCCAGTATATCCAGTTATTTTACCTTTTACTTAATCGAAAAATTTGGCCTTTCGATACAGGATGCTCAGTACTACCTCTTCATATTCTTAATATCAGTAGCTGCCGGTACACTTTTGGGCGGACCGCTTGGCGATAAATTCGGACGAAAATACGTAATATGGTTCTCGGTTTTAGGTGTGGCGCCATTTGCGTTAATGCTACCGTATGCTAATTTACTATGGACGAGTATATTATCTGTAATAATAGGGTTACTGCTATCATCTGCTTTCCCGGCAATATTAGTGTATGCGCAGGAGCTGCTACCTAAAAAATTAGGTATGGTATCCGGATTATTTTACGGGTTTGCTTTTGGTATGGGAGGGCTGGGATCTGCCTTACTGGGTAACCTTGCCGATCATCAGGGTATAATTTATGTGTACACTATATGTGCCTACTTACCATTAATAGGAGTAATAGCTATGTTTTTACCTAACCTAAAAAAGAAACAATAGTTAAGTGGCTTTCTGTAGCGTATAATTATAATTAAATTGAATTTAAACTGCAGTTATGATTAGACGGCTTAAAAAGTTATTCAGGACATATACGATTAGTAAACTCTACATTGAACCTTACAGAAGTTACGGTACATCCTACAAGTTATATGTAAAAGGCAGGCTGCTTGATAATTTGCCTTTACAATATGCACCTGAGCAATCGTTTTGGCAGACACTAAAAAACGCGTTCAGGCAGTTTGATACTTTTGAAGTTTCTGATACCTCAATTCAGCTCACGATAGGAAACACAAATTTTACTACAATTACCGATAAGAAAGGTTACTTTCTGTTTGATGTTATGGTAGATAATGACATGAGGCAAATATCTGATGCTGAAGGCTGGGTAAGCTTCAATCTGACTATTCCCGGCGAAGATGAGGCAATGGTTGTTGAAATATCTCAGGGTGAATTTATCATACCGGAAAGTGAAGCCGACTTTGGTGTAATAAGCGATATCGACGATACCATATTAAATACAGGTGTGACATCTTTCTTAAAATGGAAAGTAATACTTAATTCGCTTTTTGTAAATACCTATCAGCGCATTCCCCTGGCTGGGGCAGCCGACCTTTACCGTAAGCTACATTTTGGAATTGATAATAAAGAGAAGAATCCAATATTTTATTTAAGCAACAGCCCATGGAATATGTACCGTTACTTGCAACTGTTTTTAGACCATAACGGTTTTCCTAAAGGACCGGTGTTGCTTCGCAGTTTTAATAGCATTTTCCAGAAACTTACAGAGAATGAAAAGCCACATAAACAAAAGGAGATAATTAATATATTGGAATCCTTTCCGCTTTTAAATTTTATATTGATAGGCGATAGCGGCGAGCACGATGCCTCTATCTATACAGATATTGCGGCACAATACCCTGACCGGATTTTATGTATTTATTTAAGGACTGTAAAGCATAGAGGTCGAATGCGCGCTGTAAAAAGTATAGTAGATAATTTTAGGGTTACGCCTGTACTATTAGTAGAAACATCTGAAGCGGCTGAAGCGCATGCCCGTGAAAAGGGATTTATATAAGCGAATTGTAAATTTTACCGGATTATAAATAACGGTTTGTAAATTTTTTCCTTAATTTTACTATAACAATTTAAAAAAGCACCTCATGTGGATTTTCGGGACCTCTGTAGATAAGAACATAAATAGTTTTGCTCTGTTAATTTTAAGAATAGTAGTAGGTAGTTTTATGCTGGTGCATGGCCTCCAAAAATTTGATATGCTTAAGGCAAATCCGGTACAGTTTGCTGACCCGATAGGTATTGGTGAACCGGCCTCTTTAACGCTTGCGGTTTTTGCAGAGTTAATTTGTTCGATACTTTTAATAATTGGGTTGTTAACCCGCCTTGCTATTATTCCACTAATCATTACCATGCTGGTTGCTGTATTTATAGTACATTCCGCCGATGGTTTTGAAAAGCAGGAACTTCCTGCACTCTATTTAGGCGTTTATGTCGTACTTATTATTACCGGGGCAGGTAAATATTCTGTAGATAAACTAATTGCTAAGAGGAAGAGGAGGTATTAGAAACTATTTTCAAATTTGCCATTTCTAAATTCCCGGACATATAAGCTCTATAGCACTCACTATATTTAATAGTACATGATGGTTGTCTTCAAATTTCCTTATTTTTGAAGCCGCATACATCATACAAATCATGATATCTCCACAAATACTATCCGCACTCGAAGCCATTACAGGCACACCTTATATTTTTACCGATGAAGTTACCCGTACCCATTACGGGCACGATGAAACCGAGGACTATAACTTTCCACCTACAGTAGTTGTAAAACCGGGAACTCCTGAGGAAATTTCAGAAATCATGAAGCTTGCCAACCAGCATAGAATACCTGTAGTCCCTATGGGTGCACGTACGGGTTTAAGTGGTGGCGCGTTAAGTATTTATGGAGGTATCGGCTTAAGTATGGAGCGTTTTACCGCGATAGAAATCGACGAAAAAAACCTTCAGGGTATTGTAGAACCAGCGGTTATTACCCAGGTTTTTCGCGAAGCCGCCGCCGATTGTGGCTTGTTTTATCCACCCGACCCAAGCAGCCAGGGCAGTTGTACTATTGGTGGCAATGTTGCCGAAAATAGTGGTGGTGCCCGAGCTGTAAAATATGGTGTTACTAAAGATTATGTGTTGAACCTGCAAGTGGTTTTGCCGAATGGTGAAATTATCTGGACGGGGGCGAATACCTTAAAAAATTCTACAGGGTATAATCTTACCCAGCTTATGGTGGGCAGCGAAGGAACCTTAGGCATCATTACTAAAATTGTGATGAAGTTGCTGCCAAAAAACAATCATAATGTATTAATGCTTATTCCGTTTTTTAACGCTGAACAAGCTTGCGAAGCGGTTGCGGCAATTTTTAGGGCAGGAATTGTTCCCAGCGCGTTAGAGTTTATGGAGCGTGATGCGATAGACTGGGTTTTACAATATCTGGATACTGTAAATCTTGATATTAAGGATGAAGTGCAGGCACATTTGCTTGTTGAGGTTGATGGGAATTATCCGGATGTACTTTTTACCGAAGCTGAAAAAATAATGACCGCAGTGGAACATTTCGATATTGATGAAATTTTATTTGCTGACACCGAAGATCAGAAAAATGCCTTATGGAAACTGCGCCGCACTGTGGCTGAAGCTGTAAAATCAAATTCGGTTTATAAAGAGGAAGATACTGTTGTACCGCGCTATGAGTTGCCGGTATTACTAAAGGGTATTAAAGTTATAGGCAAAAAATACGGCTTTCATACCGTCTGTTACGGCCATGCCGGAGATGGGAACCTTCACGTAAATATTATTAAAGGTACCATGACAGACGATAACTGGAAGAACGAGGTGCCTAAAGGGATTCGCGAAATATTTGAGTTAACGGTGTCACTTAAAGGTACGTTGTCTGGCGAGCATGGTATTGGCTATGTACAAAAAAAATATATGGATATCGCGTTTTCGAATACGCACCTTCAGTTACTAAAAGGAATAAAACAATTATTTGATCCTAATAACATTCTTAACCCTGGCAAAATACTCCCGGATAACATATAGACACTATATAATTTGTTCTAAGCCATGCATTAGCGTGGCTTTTTCATTTATGCTCGATATTGGCAAGTATATTCTTAATTAATTTAACAATAGTTGGGTTACAATTACTGTAATCACTAATAAAAAGTTAAACCTGTTTAGGTTTCTATAGTTTTATGACATTGTTAAGATACAACGCTTTACACAATGGCTAACTTAGTCAAACAATTAAGCACACGATCATTATAAGCGATATAAAAACTTATGAAATGTGAAAAGTGTGAATAAATATAGAAAAAATCAACGCTATGATACATTCTGACAACCATCGTGATTATATGCCCGAAGGGCAAAACGCGAGTAACTATAACGAACCAATGCAAGATGATCAGGGTCATTACTGGGACGAAAAAGCTAATATGAGCCGTAATATTGAAAAGAATATTGAGATTCATGCACGTAATGTAGAAGCATACGAGAGGCGCAACCTGATTGCAAATCAGGAGCAAAGGCCTAATGACTCTAAGTATTAGCACTTAAACACGCTTTAATAAACTAAATATATAATCAATTAAAATCAAACAAATTATGGGTAACAAAAAATTAATCGTAGGGATTGCAGCAGGAGTTGCAGCCTTGGCAGTAGTAGGAGTAATTTGCAAAAGAAAAGGATATTTTGATGGCATTATTGACAGAGCCGGAGAATTTGGCGAAGAATTTGCTGACAAATACCAAAGTGTAAAAGAAACTGCGCGTAAAAAAATTGACGAAGTGGTTCAAAAAGGTGGCGAACTTGCTGATAAGGCAAAATCTGCTGCATCTGGAGCTTCCTCATCAAACGGCGGGTCTAACGACGCTAATACACAGTCAACGTTTTAATTAAACGCTGATTAGATTTAATAAAAGGCATCCAATATAAATTTGGCTGCCTTTTATTATTTAAATTTATGAGATAAATTACAAGCTATGAAAACGTACATCTCTATATTTATAATTGCAACAGCATTGCTGTTTAGTTGTAAGTCGAAGCCATTAACGGAGTCAGGTGTTGCTATTAAAAAGCAAAATACAACGGCGGCCACGGCTTACGATACCGTTCGTATTGCGAACGACTCGCTGGAGTACGAAGTTATTATTATAGATCCCGGTTTTAATACATGGCTCGCCTCGCGAGCGCGACCGCGTAATTATTACGGACTGTCTTACCTCGAAAATAAAAATATTTTTTGGGTGAACGAGTGGAATCTACGCGTGTTAAATCCGCTGCGTTACGGTAACTTGTACCAAATGCGTATAGACTACGATGCAAGAACCAGATATGGTTATGAAGTAAATTACCTGTTGTATAATTACCTGGTTTATTTTCAGAATGCAAATAATCAACGTTTAGGTGGTGTAGTGCCAGAGTTTTAACTACGTACTAAATAAGTAGATAAGTCATTTATTACCTCTCAACTCATAATTTTTACATTTGGATATAACCCATTTAGACCATCTTGTGCTTACTGTAGCCGATGTTACTCTTACCTGCGCATTTTATAGCGAAGTGCTGGGAATGCACGTTCAGCAATTTGGCGATGACAGAAAGGCGCTTAAGTTTGGCCATCAAAAAATTAATCTGCATCAGAAAGGAAACGAGCCCACGCCGAATGCACATTTGCCAACACCAGGCAGCGCTGATTTGTGTTTTATTACTACCACACCATTAAATATAGTTATCCGCGAACTGCAGGATAAGAATATCCCAATACCCGAAGGCCCGGTAGAACGTACTGGAGCAGAGGGTAGGATACTATCGATATACTTTCGTGATCCCGATGATAATCTTATTGAGGTAAGCAATTATATATAGCTATCTGCACTGAATATATTAGATGACTGCCGAAATATAATTTTTAATGAATCTAAATAAAGTCGCGTTAGATATTGTGCTGCAATTTTAAAACTATTATATTTGCTGCTTTAGCAATAAAATGGAGAAATTAAAGCAACGCTGGGGCATTACGCATAACTACCAACTGGTAGTTATATTTATTGTTTTTGCTATTACAGGTTCTACATCTGCATACTTATCCAAGCCCATTTTATCATGGCTCGGTTTGAGTAAAGATGTTATTTCTCTTTGGCTGTACTATCCACTATATATAGTACTCATATTCCCTGTCTACCAGGTGTTATTAGTTACCTTCGGCTTCCTATCCGGACAGTTTAAGTTTTTTTGGGCTTTCGAAAAGCGCATGCTTAAAATGGTAGGCTTCGGTTTCCTTTTTAAATCGTAAATTTCTTTTTCATTTCCCGGTCTATATCATATCTCTATTAGTAATTTATTAGGATAACTTAAAAATTACTACTTTTAAGCCTCAATTTATATCTAATGGCAGAACCTATTATAGAGATTAAAGGCATAACAAGAGATTTCCCATTAGGGTCAGAAATTGTTCGTGTGCTTAAAGGCATCAACCTTACCATAAATAAAGGCGAATATGTGGCACTTATGGGGCCGTCGGGTTCGGGTAAGAGTACACTAATGAACCTTTTAGGGTGTTTGGATACTCCAACATCTGGCAGTTATATACTTAACGGTAAAGACGTAAGTATAATGAAAGATGATGAGCTTGCCGGAATCCGTAATAAAGAAATAGGGTTTGTCTTTCAGACATTTAACTTATTACCACGTACTACAGCCTTAGATAATGTTGCCCTGCCAATGGTGTATGCTGGTTTTAAAAAGCCTGATCGTAATGCGCGTGCAACCAAAGTACTTACACAGGTTGGCCTTGAAGACCGTATGGACCATAAACCCAACCAGCTATCGGGTGGGCAGCGCCAAAGGGTTGCGGTTGCCAGGGCCTTGGTAAATCATCCGTCGATTATTTTAGCCGATGAGCCTACAGGCAACCTGGATAGTAAAACATCGGTAGAAATCATGGGGCTTTTTAATGAGATTCATGCTAATGGCAACACCGTTATATTAGTTACCCACGAAGAAGATATTGCCGCTTATGCACATAGGGTCATACGCCTTCGTGACGGTGTCATAGAAACTGATAATGTAAATTTGAATCCTATCAAGTAGAATTTAGATTTCAGACTTTAGATTTCAGATTGAGCTTCACTCATTACTTAAATTTGAAGTCTGAATTCATCTTATTTATTACAATGTGGATTTCAGAATAAGAGTGAGCCTTAATCTGAAATCTACAATCTTAATTCTGAAATTAGTAAATGAAAGTATATACAAAAACCGGCGATAAAGGTACCACCGCACTTTTTGGTGGCACCCGTGTACCCAAACACCACATACGTATTGAAAGTTATGGCACCGTAGACGAGCTTAACTCGCACATTGGCCTTATTCGCGACCAGGATATAAACCCTTTTTACAAGCGTACGCTAGAGAAAATACAGGACAAGCTGTTTACCGTAGGTGCCATATTGGCAACGCCGCCAGATAAGGCTATTTTAAAAAACGGTAAAGAGCGCTTAAACATCCCTAAAATATCCGAAATCGATATCGAACTGCTTGAAAGCGAGATAGACGGCATGGAGCTCCAGCTTGAGCCAATGACGCATTTTGTTCTTCCGGGAGGTCATACAACGGTGTCATACTGTCACATTGCCCGCTGCGTTTGCCGCCGCGCAGAGCGATTATCAGTACATTTAAATGAGTTGGAACCAACAGATGAGATGGTATTGACTTACTTAAACCGACTTTCTGACTACCTTTTTGTACTGGCACGAAAGTTGTCTAAAGATTTAGACGCCGATGAGGTAAAGTGGATACCTGAAAAATTGTGAAAACAGTCTTTTAGTACGGGTGTTCAATCGCAGTAAACAGCTTTGGTGGCTGCTAAATACTGTTAACTGAGGCCGAGACTGTACCAAGGCAAGACGTTCTTAACTTTTTTAATAAAATAAACCAAATTTTACTTGACTTTTTGAGTAGAAAATTTATTTTTGCATAAACTTTTAAATCCTTTAGAAGATGTATTGGACATTAGAATTAGCATCTTATTTAAGTGATGCCCCGTGGCCGGCGACCAAAGATGAGCTTATAGATTACGCCATCAGGACCGGAGCTCCCCTAGAGGTAGTAGAAAACCTTCAATCTATTGAAGATGAAGGCGAAATTTACGAATCTATGGAGGAAATTTGGCCGGATTATCCAACGGACGAAGACTATCTTTGGAACGAGGATGAATATTAAGCAAAATAAATCATTTGAAAAGTCTCTCTTTCAGGAGGCTTTTTTTTTGGTTAAATTTGCAGCTAAATAAATTAAAATTAAGTAATTACAAATATAATGAGTTTAATAAACAGCATTCTTAAAACCTTTGTAGGCGATAAGTCGCAAAAAGACGTTAAGGCTATACAGCCGCTGGTTACAAAAATCAGGTCGTTTGAGGGCGCTTTAATGCAATTGTCGCATGACGAGCTTAGGGCAAAAACCGTATACTTTAAAGATACTATCCGTAAGGCACGTGCCGATAAAGATGCTAAGATAGCTTCGTACCTTGAAGAGGTAGAGAAAACTGCCGACATTGATGCCCGTGAGGATATCTATGCTTCGATAGATGCGCTTGAAAAAGAGGCTTACGAAATATCTGAAAAAACACTATTGGAAATTCTTCCTGAAGCGTTCGCTGTGGTTAAAGAAACCGCACGTCGCTTTAAAGATAATACATCAATAACAGTTACCGCAACCCCTAAAGACAGGGAGCTTTCGGCAACTAAACCGTATATAACACTTAGTGGAGATACGGCTACATGGGCTAACACGTGGAATGCTGCCGGTAACCAGATTACCTGGGATATGATTCACTACGATGTGCAGCTTATAGGTGGTATTGTACTACACCAGGGTAAAATTGCAGAGATGCAAACAGGTGAGGGTAAAACCCTTGTGGCTACTTTGCCATTATATCTTAATGCACTTACCGGTAACGGTGTGCACCTTGTAACGGTGAATGACTACCTTGCTAAAAGGGATAGTACCTGGAAAGCACCGTTGTTTGAGTTCCATGGTATGACAGTTGATTGTATTGATAACCATCAGCCTAATAGTGATGCCCGTAGAAATGCCTACGCGGCAGATATTACATATGGTACTAATAACGAATTTGGTTTTGACTACCTAAGGGATAATATGGCGCATTCGCCAAACGATTTAGTACAGCGTAAGCCTAACTTCGCAATAGTGGATGAGGTCGATTCTGTATTGGTAGATGATGCACGTACACCACTTATTATCTCTGGTCCGGTTCCTCAGGGCGACCGTCATGAGTTTAATGAGCTTAGGCCAAAAGTAGACCATCTTGTTAACCTTCAGCGTACTTTATTAAATGGTGTTTTAGCAGAGTCTAAAAAACTATTAAAGGAAGGTAAAACTAAAGAGGCAGGTTTCTTACTATTAAGGGTTCACCGCGGTCTTCCTAAAAATAAGGCACTTATCAAATTTTTAAGTGAAGACGGAGTTAAGCAGTTACTTCAAAAAACTGAAAACCAGTACATGGCCGATAATAATCGCGACATGCACAAAATTGATGAAGCGCTATACTTTGTAATTGAAGAAAAGAACAACCAGGTAGAACTTACCGATAATGGTATTAAATTCCTTTCTCAGGATACTGATAATGACTTTTTTGTTCTTCCGGATATTGGTACTGAAATTGCCAACATCGAAAAAAAGAAACTTGATAAAGAGGCGGAAGCAGAAGAGAAAGATGTTTTATTTAAAGACTTCTCTATTAAAAGCGAGCGTATACATACGTTAACGCAGCTTTTAAAAGCCTACACGCTGTTTGAAAAAGATGTTGAGTACGTTATCATGGAGAACAAAATCATGATCGTAGATGAGCAGACAGGCCGTATTATGGATGGAAGACGTTATTCTGACGGATTACATCAGGCTATCGAGGCTAAAGAGAACGTGAAAATTGAAGCTGCTACCCAAACATTTGCTACAATTACCCTGCAAAACTACTTCAGGATGTACAGCAAACTTGCCGGTATGACAGGTACTGCAGTTACAGAGGCGGGTGAGTTTTGGGAAATATACAAACTGGATGTGGTAGAAGTGCCAACAAACAGAGGTATGGCCCGTAAAGACCACAACGACCTTATATACAAAACAATGCGCGAAAAGTTTAATGCAGTTATCGAAGATGTTGCTGTACTAAGCGCAGCAGGAAGGCCGGTACTTATTGGTACAACATCTGTAGAGATCTCTGAACTTTTAAGCCGTATGCTTAAAATGAGAAACGTACAGCACAATGTACTTAATGCTAAACTTCATAAAAAGGAGGCTGATATTGTTGCCGAAGCGGGTAAGCCGGGCGTTGTAACTATTGCAACCAATATGGCTGGTCGTGGTACCGATATTAAGCTTACTAAAGAGGTTAAAGATGCAGGCGGACTTGCCATTATTGGCACAGAGCGCCATGACTCACGCCGTGTAGACCGCCAGTTGCGTGGTCGTGCAGGCCGTCAGGGTGACCCGGGAAGCTCACAATTTTATGTGTCGCTGGAAGATAACCTTATGCGTTTGTTTGGTTCTGAAAGAGTTGCTAAAGTTATGGACCGTATGGGCCTTAAAGAAGGTGAGGTTATTCAGCACTCAATGATGACAAAATCGATAGAGCGTGCACAGAAAAAGGTTGAAGAAAACAACTTTGGTGTGCGTAAACGCCTACTTGAATATGATGATGTAATGAATGCGCAGCGTGAAGTAGTTTACAAACGCAGAAAACACGCATTACACGGTGAGCGCCTTAAAGTAGATTTGGCTAACATGATGTATGATACTGCAGAATTGTTAGTATCATCAAATAAAGGGTCAAACAACTTTAAAAACTTTGAGTTCGAACTTATACGTACGTTCTCTATGAGCTCTCCGGTTACTGAAGCTGAGTTTACTAAATTATCTGAGAGGGAACTTTCGGGTAAAGTGTATAAAGCGGTTCTGGATGCCTATACTGCTAAGAATGCGCACAATGCAACCGAGGCTTTTGTGGTAATTAAAAATGTTTACGAAAACAATAACGGTCAGTTTGAGCGTATAGTAGTACCGTTTACCGATGGTATTAAAACCCTTAATGTGGTTACTAACCTCGATAAGGCTTATGAAACCCAGGGAGCATCGCTAATTACTGATTTCGAAAAGAATATTACACTTGCCATTGTAGATGAGGCGTGGAAAAAACACCTTCGTAAAATGGATGAGTTAAAACAGTCGGTTCAGCTTGCTGTGCACGAACAAAAAGACCCATTACTTATCTACAAGTTTGAGGCTTACAATTTGTTTGAGCGTACCATGAATGATATTAATAAAGAAGTTATATCATTCTTATTCAAGGCCGATCTTCCTTCTCAAAACCCTAACATTCAGGAAGCCAAACAGCCTGCTCGCCAAGTTGAGGAGTACATTGAAGTTAAGGAAGAAGTTATGAATACTGATGAGATGGCTGCCAAAGCCCGTGAAGTATCACAACAAAGCCAGTCGCGCCCGGCAGTTACTGAAACGATTACCAGAGATGCTCCAAAAATTAATCGTAACGATACCGTTACTATTAAACACATAATGAGCGGACAAGTTGAAACTATGAAATTTAAAAAAGCCGAAGAGCGTTTGCTTACAGGCGAGTGGACTATCGTTGCAGGCGAATAGTTTAAATCGTACTAAAAGGAATCCCCAAGCGTTATGTTTGGGGATTTTTTATTGAATCAATTTAAAAATATCAAACATGAAAAAATCAATTTTAATTATAGTATTTGTTTTTGCTGCCTGCTTTACTGCAGTGGCTCAGGATAAAGCATCGCTTGATGCTGCTGCCCAGCAATTGTATATTAACACGGTAGCAGGTAATTATGAAGCTGTGGCTAACGGTACCTATCCAAAAATATTTGAGGTTATCCCGAAAGATAAAATGATGGAGACCTTAAAAAGCATGCTTAAAGGAGATGGCTACAGTATGCTGATGCTTAAAACAGATCCGAAGTTTGAATATGGACCTATTAAAAAAATAGGTGATGGCACGTATTGCATGATTAAGCATGACCTGCTGATGAAAATGACATTTACAACTCCGTTAGGTGCCGCAGAAGGAAAAACCATGACACAGAATTTTAAAACTGCCATGCAAACTGAAGATGTAACTTTTGATGCCGCCTCAAATTCATTTACAATGAAAAAAAGGGTAGATGTGATTGCAGTGGCAGATAAATCAACAGGAAATAAATGGAAGTTTTTAAACAAGTCAGGCAACAAACTAATGGCTAAGGTGTTTGACGAAAATGTAATAAAGCAATTGGGGTTGTAATAGTTTTAACATTGTTGATTGCGTAGTGTGATAAAAAATAGTAAATTTAAAAGATATTAAGTAACCCTTAAAAATTAGCGCTATGGCAAAAGGTCAGGATGTAAAAAAGGCAACTAAAAAAGAGCCTCTTAAAACTGCGAAAGAAAAAAAAGAGGAAAAGAGAGATAAGAAAAATTCTAAAAAAGATTTTAGTTAAAAATCATTTTTAAGATAGTACACCCCAGCAATTGCTGGGGTTTTTGTGTTTAGGGGTTTGTTTAGATTAGGTTATAACGGTGTTTTTGGTTATATTTGAAACAATCACATATTTACCATAATAACACCAATATACGCCTATGGAGCTGTACTATTCGCTTTCTGCATTAATAGTTTTGGCGAGCTTTTTTGCTTATCTAAATGTCCGTTTCTTAAAATTACCGTCCACAATCGGAGTGATGGTAATTGCTATGGTAGTTTCTATTTTTCTTGTAGTTTTCGGTAATGTTTTTCCAAATACGTTACTACGCATATCTACCCTTATCCATGCATTCGATTTTACCGAACTTCTCATGGGTGCTATGCTTAACTTTCTTCTCTTTGCCGGCGCTATCCACATTAATTTAAAAGACCTTAGGGAGCAGAAACGGCCAATTATGGTATTCTCTACTGTCAGCGTAATTATTTCCACTTTTGCGGTGGGCACTTTTGTATATTATATTCCCATAGCGGGCTTAGAGATTCCGTTTTTGTATTGCCTGCTGTTTGGGTCACTAATTTCACCTACAGATCCGGTTGCGGTACTCAGTATCCTTAAGGAGGCAAAAGTTCGTAAATCGTTGGAGACTAAAATTGCCGGCGAATCGCTATTTAATGATGGTGTTGCTGTAGTGGTATTTGCGGTAATATTAGAGCTCGCTCAAGGCACGTCAAATGACCTTACTGTTTGGAACGTAGGGTGGTTATTAGTTAAAGAGGCCGGAGGAGGCTTTATTTTAGGTATGCTGCTGGGCATAACAGCATCGAGGGCGTTACGTAAAATAGACGATTATAAAGTTTCGGTATTAATTACATTATCTGTAGTAATGGGCGGGTCGTTAATTGCTACATCTTTACACATATCAGGGCCTTTAACAATGGTATTCGCCGGGCTGTTTATAGGTAATTTGAGAAAAAGGTATGCAATGTCGCCAATTACGAAAGACTACCTCGATAAATTCTGGGAACTCAATGATGAAATTTTGAATGCCATCCTGTTTTTATTCATTGGGTTTAATTTACTTATTATTAAAAATCTTGATAGCTACTGGCTACCCGGGCTGGCTTGTATTGTACTGGTTTTATTCGCAAGGTTTATATCGATATGGCTGCCAACTAAATTTATTAAATTTAGGGAGAAATTTAGTCCGGGTACTATAAAAGTACTTGTTTGGGGCGGACTGCGTGGCGGGGTATCTATTGCATTGGCATTATCTATCAATGATGGCCCGTATAAAGATGCCATTATCGCCATCACTTACTTTGTTGTAGTATTCTCGATAATTGTGCAGGGCTTATCTATAGGTAAACTTGCAAACCGGGTTTTAGAAAAATAACGTACTTATATAATACAAAAAAGCACCTACTCATTCCAGGTGCTTTTTTGTACATATGCATTATTTAAACTGATATATTAAACAAAAAGAGGGTGATCTTCTTCATCATAAATGTCGTTTCCCAATTCTTCATTAAGGTCGTCTTCGGTAAAGTAACCAAAGAGTTTCACCAGCCCAAATCCGGCCAGTGCTGCAAGAAAAAATTTAAGCAGTTTCATGTCGTTTGTGTTTTTTGGGTTAATAGATTTCTTCATGGCTTATATTGATATTATCGTATTATTATGGCTTGAAATTACTAATAATAAATAATTGAGTACCATCGTTTAATAAAATATTAATATTAAACATGATAATTTGCACTGAAAAGGGAGTTTCGTGTAATGAAAATTTGTTAAGTCATATCTATGAATATAACGCTTAAATTATGATATCGCATTCATAGGTTTATTGTGCCTTATCAAATGAAATTACTTGGTTTGAACAATATTTACTTCTATATTTACAGAATACTTTTCTATCTATCTTAATATAAAATAATGGATACCAATTTAATTAATCACCCCGGCTTGTTAACGGTGTTTGGCATTGTAATAGTCGTAATGCTATTATTGGACTTGGGTGTGTTCAATAAAAAAAGCCACACAGTAAGTAATAAAGAAGCGGTAACATTATCTATTGTATGGGTGAGCCTGTCGATGATTTTTAGCGGCTTTATTTATTATTTTGCAGGTATAGAAAAGTTTTCGCAATTTCAGTCGGCCTACTGGATAGAAAAAGCTTTGTCTGTAGACAACCTATTTGTGTTTATACTCGTATTTGGGTTTTTTAACGTAGCAAAAGAGAGTCAGCACAAAGTATTGTTTTGGGGTATCATTGGTGCCCTGGTTTTAAGGGCTATCTTTATATTTAGCGGTGTTGCACTTATTAACCTTACTTATTTGCCATCATTTGAAGTCGCCGGATATAACCTTAGGGTAAATGTGATACTTACATTGTTTGGTTTCTTTCTGGTATACGCTGGAATTAAATCGGCCTTTGCAGAAGAAGATGACGATGAAGAAAAGGACTTTTATAAAAGCCCCGGAGCCCGTGTTGTTACCAAATTTTTTAAAGTAAGCAAAAATTACGATGGAGATAAGTTTTTTACAATTGAAAACGGGAAAAGACTTGCCACTCCGCTACTCGTGGTGGTTGGGGTTATAGAGTTTACCGATCTTATTTTTGCGGTAGATTCTATTCCTGCAATATTCGCTATCGCGCCCGATGATCCTTTTATTCTATATACATCAAACATATTTGCGATACTGGGCTTAAGAGCACTTTACTTTTTGTTGGCAAACTTTATACACTTGTTTAGCAAGCTAAAATACGGATTGGCTTTTATACTGGCATTTATAGGTGTGAAAATGATAATATCACCAATTTATCATATAGAATCTGTTACATCATTAATTGTTGTAGCTAGTGTCCTTGTTCTATCTGTGTTGGCATCAGTACTATTTCCTGAAAAGGAACAGCAGGGTATTGGCTAATACAACGCAAATCATTTATATTTGCGGCTTTCTTATATAAAACAAATAAATTTATGAAATTATTGGAAGGAAAAACGGCTATAATTACCGGCGCGAGCAGGGGTATAGGCCGTGGTATAGCTCTTGTATTTGCAGAGCATGGTGCTAACGTCGCGTTTACTTACAGTGCATCTGCCGAAGCTGCAAAGGCTTTAGAGGAAGAACTTATAGGTTATGGTGTTAAAGCAAAGGGATACCAAAGCAATGCAGCAGATTTTAACGAGTCGCAAAAACTTGCGGATGATGTGGTTGCAGAATTTGGTACTATCGACATATTGATAAATAACGCGGGTATCACTAAAGATAACCTGCTAATGAGAATATCTGAAGCTGACTTTGATAAAGTTATCGAAGTAAACCTTAAGTCGGTTTTTAACATGACTAAGGCAGTGCAGAAAACAATGCTAAAGCAGCGCAAAGGCTCTATCATTAACATGAGCTCTGTAGTGGGGGTTAAAGGTAACGCAGGCCAGTCTAATTACGCAGCATCAAAAGCGGGTATAATAGGCTTCTCAAAATCTATAGCTTTAGAGTTAGGATCACGTAACATACGTTGTAATGTAATTGCACCCGGCTTTATTGAAACCGAAATGACAGGCAACCTATCTGAAGACGTTGTGAAAGGCTGGAGAGAAGGTATACCATTGAAGAGAGGTGGTACTCCTGAAGATGTTGCGAACGCATGTGTTTTCCTGGCATCTGAACTTTCTGCTTACGTTACAGGTCAGACCCTTAACGTAGATGGTGGAATGCTTACATAATAACAATACCCGGAACAACGACTAGCATATGACTGCATTTACAGTTTTATTACTTATATTATCTGCATTAGCAGCATTAGTATTGTCGTTTTACCAATATCTTTTTAAAGCTAAAAAGAAGAGCAGGCTGTTCTTCTTTTTAGCTTTATTACGTTTTATAACCCTGTTCTCAATATTTGTGCTTCTTATAAATCCTATAATAACGCGCAAAATATTCGAAACAGTTAAAACACCACTGCCCATTTTAATCGATAATTCTCTGTCGATTAAAGAACTGGGACAGGATGGTATCGCCAAAGCATTAGCAGATAAGTTTTCAGGCAGCAGCGTACTAAAAAATAAGTATGATTTGCAACTGTATACTTTTGCGAAGAGTTTTGAAACAGGGAAGGCTCCAGATTTTAAAGGTAAACAAACGCACATCGATCAGGCTGCACAAAACCTTAAGCAATTATACCGTAATGTTAATTATCCGGTTGTGTTATTTACAGATGGTAACCAGACGATAGGTAACGATTATGTATTTAGCTTTAACGAAAATACCGCAGTATACCCTTTAGTGTTAGGCGATACAACAACATTTCTCGATCTTCGTGTTAACCAGGTAAATGTAAATAAGTATGCATTTTTAAAAAACAAGTTTCCTGTAGAGGTGTTCTTACAATACAGTGGCAATAAAACAGTTAATGCTACCTTTAGCATTGTGCAGGGTACTTCTGTTTTAAGCAAACAAAATATTACTTTCTCTAAAGATAAAAAAGCACAGTCAGTATCCGTATTGCTAGATGCCGGCACTGTTGGAGTGCAGACGTATAGGGCGGTTATATCATCTTCTGAATCGGAAAAAAACAAATACAACAACGTAAAGAATTTTGCGGCTGAGGTTATAGACCAACGCTCTGAGGTAGCATTAGTTTCTTCTATAAACCATCCTGATCTTGGTGCCTTAAAACGCGCTATTGAAACAAATAAGCAACGCAAGGTAACGATACTCAAGCCTGGCGAAATTAAGTCGTTACAGGATTATAATGTATTGATACTGTATCAGCCGGATGCAACCTTTAAAACTATTTTAGAACAAAATAAAAATGCCGGTCTGAATACTTTTATTATAACAGGCCTTTCAACCGACTTTAATCTGCTTAATCAATACCAAACGATGTTAAATTTTAAAATGACGTCGCAGCGGGAAGATTACCTGGCGGATTTTAATAATCAGTTTAACCTTTTTGCCTTAGATGATATTGACTTTAGCCAGTTACCACCATTACAGCACCCATTTGGTACAATTACGGCAAAACCTAATGCTAACATTCTGCTTAAGTCAAGAATACGCAATATAGCTACAGACAACCCTGTTATGGTTTTTGCTGAAAACGGCCCGTCACGCAACGCATTTTTGTTGGGCGAGAACATTTGGAAGTGGAGGGTAGAAAGTCATGTAAATACTAAATCATTCGAGCAGTTCGATATTTTTATTGATAAGACAATACAGTTTTTAGCATCTAATTCTAAACGAAAGTCGCTGGTTGTTAATCACGAAAGTTTTTATAACTCCGGCGAGTTAATCTCCATAACGGCACAGTACTTTAATAAAAACTATGAGTTTGATGATAATGCGAGGCTAACTATTCAGTTAAAAAATAAAAAGGCAAATACGGCTAAAACCTTCGACTTTTTAAAAGGAGCTAATGAATATAAGGTAAATCTTGACGGACTTGAAGCGGGGCAATATAGCTTTACAGTTAAAGAGCAAACATCGAACACCACTTATAACGGTAGTTTTGAAGTTTTAGATTTTGAAATAGAAAAACAATTTGTAAACCCAGATCTTGCCCGATTACAGCAATTGGCTGTTAATACCGGCGGGGCATTGTATTACCCGGACAAAGCAGATGCTCTAATTAAATTTTTGTCTGAAAATGAAAATTATAAGGCGGTACAAAAAGAGGTCAAGACTAAATTGCCTTTAATAGACTGGATATGGCTATTGGTGCTGCTTTCTGTTTCACTCTCATTAGAATGGTTTATACGTAAGTATAACGGATTATTATAATGAAACGGTTAATTACTGTAATTACCTGTTGCATTGTTGTTGGTTACATTTTTTTAGCCTTATATCCTTTTGCACCTACATACATAAAAAACTCTCATGTAAGCGGGATGACCAATAAAGTGAAAAAAATATTGGGTTTGGGCGCGTTGTTCGATCGGCCAAATACTTTAATAGGCAAATCTGCTACATATCGTTTTTATCAAAATGGTAAATGGCAACCTAAACAGCAATTGCTGGAACCTTTGTTTGAGGATTATAAATTATCGGGCAATATTGCGGCGCTTAAGCACTGCCGTTTAGACGGTAACCTTGTTTGGAATATTGCTTACATAGCCAATCTTGACGGCGTCGAAAAAATGAGGCATAGCAAAGAATATGCAGAATTTTTAGACCACCTGATTTACCGGCATAATCACAATATAAAACCTGACTCTCTGGAAATATCATATTATACCAAGAATTTTGAAACAGATAGCCTTGACTTATCTTTAACTTTTAAAGTCAAGCCATGAATAACTTTATTAGAGATATTTTAACTGGCTTTCAGACTGGTATAGAAAAGCATAATTTTCCTGATACAAATATTAAGTGGTTTAAGTGTTGTACATATTTGCTGCTGCTCCTTAAAATGCTTTTTATATGGCCAGAATTATCAATGTTTTACAGGCATGCGCTAAGCGTTACTTCAGGATCATTAATGCCGCATGAATTATTTTTTTTACCGCTGTTTAAAGATAGTTACCATTTTTATTGGTTGGCCGCATGTATCGTTGTAGGCGTTTCAATATTTTACAGGCGTTTTATTTTGCTGTCAATAGCTGTATTTGTTATCACCATGAATTATTTTTTATTGGCTAATAAGGCAATTAACACAGGTGATAAATTACTTAATTTTTTCATTTTTATGTCCATCTTTGTGCAGGAGGGATCTTTAAAAAATGGGATTCGCAAAATGATCAACAACGCAGTATTGATAGTGTTGCAGGTTCATTTTTGCCTGCTATATGTTATTAATGCATTTGGTAAAATTATAAATCCATTTTGGCGCGACGGTTCTTCTTTCAATTCTATATGGCATCTTTCCTACTATGCAAATCCAAACTTAATTCCTCACTGGCTTTTAAATCCAAAATTGTATTTCATCACTGCATGGGTAGTAATAATATTCGAATTAATTTTTCCGGTTTTAATATGGTTTAGGCCTTTTAAAAAGCCAGTTCTTATTGCTGGCATACTTTTTCATATAGGTATTGCAGCATCATTATCCTTGCCTGATTTTGGAGTTACCATGATTATAGGCTACCTATTGTTTTTCGATTTTAAACAAATATACACTAAAGCAAATACCCAAATTACTGTCTAGGCCAGAATTACCTCGAAACTCCTTTATAACAGGCATTTTATATTTCAAATCCTTTTTGTATTAAAGTAATTATAATTAATATTATTCTGACAATTATAATTTTTAAATTTGGATGGTAACCTAAAATTATAACTATGAAACGATTAATTACAGGCTTAAGTGCAGCCTTTTTAATAGTGTTGGCGTCCGGTTGTGGAACTACAAAATCGGCAGACGTGAGTATTGAAATGCTTACCAGCATGCAATGGGAGTTAAAAACCATTAACGGTAAGGATGCTGTGGCTACAGACTATGCTAGCGGCTTGCCAGTGGCTAATTTCTCGACCGACCATAAAGTATCGGGTAAAAGTGGTTGCAACAGCTATAGCGGCTCCTACAACCTAAATGATGAAGGTGGCATAAACATGAGCGAATTTATTACAACAAAGATGTTTTGCGAGGGCCAGGGTGAGGCAAATTACTTAAAGGCATTAAACTCTGCGAATGTTGCTAAAGTGGAAAAAGATAAACTTGTATTATATAATGGCGTAGACGAGATTCTTGTATTTACTCCTAAAAACTAAGATTGTAAATAACAAAAAAAAGCTGCCATAATAGGCAGCTTTTTTTTGTTATTTACATAAAACCATCTGTACGTGTAATGTTTCGTCCTTCCCTAACCGGGGTTCGCCTGTTTACCAGGTGGCTTGCGTGGTCATGGTGTAGGTGCCCGCCTGCGCTTACCTGCTTCGGGAACGAAGCAAGTTCATCGGGGTTAATCATTGCTGGGTCATCAAATGGTAAACCAAAGTTACCAGATAGGTGGCTCATTTCCGTGTTACCGCCTGAATCTGCCGACTCAGAACGGAAGTTTGTAATTGTTGCCATAAAATTTAGATTTATAGCATAAAGGTACAGCAATTTTATGAGTTGCATATAAGCTTAATCTAAAATTTTACCTGTAGAATACTGAAATACAGATAGTAACGTTATAGTTGTCTTAGTGGGTAAAACTCACTGTGAGCAATAGTTAAATAGCCTCTACGCCGTTTAAAATCTGAACCTGATCCTTCAGTCGCTCAATTAACAAATTCATCATCCTCTTATTAATGTTTGACGAGTTTTGGGTGTACTCAGTAAACTCATCAATAGTAAAGTTTCCAATTACCATCCCTTTTAAAACATTTCTAAACTTTATATCTCTGTGTATAGCGTTTTCTATATACTGGAGCTTTCTATCTGTTGTAAGGGTGTAAAACTGTTTTTTCTGCTTATTCGCATAGTTTATAAACGCCTCTACAAATAAATCGTTTTGAAATTTAAGAACGGGTCTTAATGTTCGGTTCTGAAAAATTTCCTCTGATGATGATTGAGGATGTATTTCTCCCAGGATATCGGGCCTTAAAGCCAAGATGCTTTTATCACGATCTGTCATTTGTTTCTTTTAAAGGTATAAAAAAACCTCTGCTTTCGCAGAGGTTTAATTACAATTTTTATTTGTAAAAATTATTTGATTGTAAACGTTACCCTTCTTACAGTTTGACGTGCATAAGGAGAAGTTTTATTTACAGAGTTATCTTCACCATTACCAAGGATGTTTAACCTTGAAGCTTCGATACCTGCATCAACTAATATTTGCTTAACATTTGTAGCCCTTCTTGATGATAGGTCTTTGTTATACTCCGGAGAACCTACTTCATCTGCGTAACCAACTACGTCAGCCGATTTAGATGGGTTTTCTTTAAGGTACTTGATAAGGAAGTTAATTCCGCTAACAGAAGATACAGTAGGCTGATCTTTATTAGTATCAAAGTATACGTTAATATAACCACCGTTGATAAGGTCAGCAAGATCTGCATTGATACCGTTTCTTAGGCTGTTGTTATTTTGTTCCATGTACGATTCTAACTCGTCTGGTACGCCATTACCGTTTTTATCAATAGTTCTACCTTTACTGTCAACCGCAACACCTGCAATAGTGTTTGGCTCAGCATCAAGATAATCAGGAACACCATCTTTATCAGAGTCGTTCATCATTGTCTCAAGATCTCCAACACGTTTTTCAAGATCATCAAGTTCAGTAGCATTGTCTTCTACATACCAGTCTGCATGTTGTGCATGCTTACCTAATGCAACAGATATACCTACAGAAGCAGCGTATAGTGTGCTATCAAATCCTTGTCTAACTGCAGGATCGTATTCGCCACCATCCCAAGTTCTTTGTTGAGAGAAGCTGTTAGTCATTGTAAAATCACCAAATAAGCTAACTCTTTCAGATATTTTAAATTGGCCAGTTAAGCCAACTAGGAAACTACCAATGTGGTCATTGTGTTCAAAAGCTTCATCATTTTTAAAGAAACCAACACCAACACCTGCATGTCCTAAAATATTTAGACGGTTAGTCCACGTCTGAAATTCAAGGATGCGACCAATGTTTACAACACCTTGTAAAGATGCTCCTAAAACGTGAGTTTCAAAGTCTGGCGTATCATTGTTGTTTGTAAGACGGTCATAAGATGCAGCAAGTTTTAAACCAAACTTGGTGTTAAACATATAACGAGCACCAAAATTACCGTTAAACAGGTTATATCCAGAGATATCATAACCTTCGGTCATCGGATTAGCAGCAGTATTGATACCAGCGCCTAATTCAAGCGTCCACTTGTTATAATCTTGTTCTTTTTTCTCGGTCTTTGCTTCTTGCGCATTTATTCCTTGCGAAAGGCAAAGCAGTAATAGGGGGAGTACAGCTTTCTTCATAAAAAATTAATTTTGTTTTATCAGTTGTTGAAATTCTCGGTAAAAATAGTAAATATAACTTAAGAAATTATTTGTTATTTTTATTGAAACTTTAAGCAAAAATAGAAAATGTTTTCGATAGTCAATCCCTTCAATTCAAGTTTTTTAACTGAACATCAATATATTAGTGATTCAGAAGCAGAAAAATTAACACAAAAATCCTCTCAAACCTTTGCTGCTTGGGGGGTTATGGAAGTTAACGATCGATTAAACTTTATAAAAACTTTAATATTTACTTTAACAAAACAACGGCTTTTATTGGCAAATAAGTGCTCAAAAGAGATGGGTAAACCCATAAAACAGAGTATTGCCGAGGTCGAAAAGTGTCAACTTTTATGCGAATATTATTTAAAGCACGCAGAAAGCCATTTAAAAAATCAAAAAATAGACACAGATGGTAGCGAGAGTTTTGTAAAATTTGAGCCTTTAGGAGTGATTTTAGGTGTCATGCCATGGAATTTTCCGTACTGGCAGGTGTTCCGATTTGCCATTCCGGCGATAATTGCTGGCAATACTGTTATGGTAAAGCATGCTAGCAATGTGGCAGGCTGCGCTATACTAATTGAAGAATTATTTATTGAAGCTGGCTTTCCAGAAGGTGTGTATCAAAATTTGCTAATTTCCGGCGACCAGGTTAAAGCGGTTATAGATAACCCTATTGTTAAAGGCGTTTCGCTTACCGGTAGCGAGAAAGCAGGAGCGGCAGTAGCATCGGCCGCGGCGGCACAAATTAAAAAGGCGGTGTTAGAGTTAGGTGGCAGTAACGGGCTTATTGTTTTAGCCGATGCCGATCTTGACACTACGATACCCATTGCCGTAAATGCCCGTATGCAAAATGCCGGACAAAGCTGCATTGCCGCAAAACGATTTTTTGTGCACAGCAGCATATATAATAAGTTTGTTGAGCGATACATTAAAGAGGTTAAGGCATTAAAACTTGGCGACCCGATGGACGAAACTACAGATATGGGACCACTAGCAAGGATTGATCTAGCTAAGGAAGTAGAAGAGCAGGTAAACAAATCTGTCGCAATGGGGGCAAAGGTAGTGCTGGGAGGTAGACGTACTGATGCGTTTTATGAGCCTACAATACTTACAAATGTTACCACAGATATGCCCGTTTTTAATGAAGAGGTTTTTGGCCCGGCTGTGCCGATACTTTCTTTTGATACCTTCGAGGAAGCTGTCTCACTAAGCAATAAAACGAATTTTGGGCTTGGAGTTTCTGTATTTACAGCAGATGTGGAAGGCCTGAAAACCAAATTGCACTTGTTTGAAGAAGGTGCGGTATTTATAAATGCAATGGTAAAGTCGGACCCAGCGCTGCCATTTGGTGGTGTTAAACGATCTGGCTATGGGCGTGAACTTGCCGAAAATGGTATTAGAGAGTTTGTGAACGTAAAAACGGTTTACATTAAATAGATTATTAGATTTTGGATGATTTGATAATTAGATGTCGACTGTTCCATTTCGAGCGCAGCGTAGCATGGTCGAGAAATCAAGTAAATTATAAAGATAAAATCCCCAGCCTGATATAGACTGGGGATTTTTATATTTATAACACTGTAAACTGCGACTGTAACTAGTATAGCTCAGGGAACTCAGTAGGTTTAACTTCGTGCATAATAGCATATACCTTTTCAAAAATATCTTCGGCAGATGGTTTGCTAAAGTAATCACCATCAGTACCATAAGCAGGGCGGTGTGCTTTAGCTGTAAGTGCTTCGGGTTTGCTGTCCAAGTATTTATAAGCATCCTGTACATCAATAACTTGCTGCAATATATAAGCAGATGCGCCTCCGGGCAAATCTTCATCAATTACTAAAAGCCTGTTTGTTTTAGCAACACTTTTAGCAATGTCATGATTAATATCAAACGGCAGTAACGATTGTACATCTATAACTTCGGCATCAATGCCTATCTCTAACAACTCTTTGGCAGCCTGTTCTACAATGCGTAGGGTAGAGCCGTAAGAAACTAATGTAATATCGGTACCTGCTTTAATTGTCTCAATCACACCTAGTGGTGTTGTGAACTCCCCAAGATTAACCGGCATTTTTTCTTTAAGTCTGTAACCATTAAGGCATTCAATAACAAGTGCAGGTTCATCGGTTTGCATTAATGTATTGTAAAATCCGGCAGCCTTAACCATATTACGCGGCACTAATACATGTATACCCCTTATTGCATTTATAATCATGCCCATAGGCGACCCGGAGTGCCAAATGCCCTCAAGCCTGTGCCCGCGGGTACGTATAATTAGCGGAGCCTTTTGTCTGCCTGCTGTGCGGTAATGCAACGTAGCAAGGTCATCACTCATTATTTGTAATGCATATAATAAATAATCAAGGTACTGAATTTCGGCAATAGGGCGCAGGCCACGCATTGCCATACCTATTCCTTGTCCTAAAATAGTTGCCTCGCGAATACCGGCATCGCTTACACGGTCTTCACCATATTTTTCCTGCAGGCCTTCAAGCCCCTGGTTAACGTCGCCTATGTTACCTACATCTTCTCCAAAAACTAAAGCCTCAGGATACTTTGTAAACAGCGCGTCAAAATTATTACGCATTACCATACGTCCATCGGCCTCTTCAGGCGTATCGCCATAATGAGCCTCAGTATGTTGTATCGCAAACACATTTTTATCTGACTGTGAATGTAAATGCGAACTATATTTAGGCTGAATTTTATTGGTATAATTTGTTATCCATGCAGATAACGAACTTTTACCGGCCTCCCTGTTTATAAGGCGTAATATTTTGCGGGCAGCGATAAGCAAGTCTTTTCGTAGCGGCTCTTTAATTGAAGAAAGATCGTTACTGTATTTTTCTATAAAAACCTTGTTAGGGCTTTGCGCCGCAATTGTAGCTAATAAATTTATTAAACCATCGCGTTCGTCTTTAATCGGCTGTTGATAGGCTGTCCAGGCTGCTTTTTTCGCCTCGAGTACATTTATCTTAGCCTCCTTATCAATAGCATCAAGGTCTTCTTCCGGAGCCATATTATTTTCCAATATCCATCTTCGCATTTGCAGGATGCAATCAAACTCACCTTCCCACGAAAGGCGGTCGGCATTTTTATAGCGCTCATGCGAGCCTGATGTAGAGTGACCCTGAGGCTGTGTAAGCTGGTACACATGTATTAAAACCGGAACGTGTTCAGTACGAGCAATTTCAGAGGCTCTTTCATAAGCAGAAACAAGCTCGGGATAATCCCAACCTTTTACTGTGATTATTTCATAACCATTAGCAGTGTTATCACGCTGAAAGCCTTTTAATATTTCAGATATATTTTCTTTAGTCGTCTGGTGGCGGGCATGTACAGATATACCATAATCATCATCCCAAACACTTATTACCATTGGTACTTGTAATACCCCGGCAGCATTTATAGTTTCAAAAAATAACCCTTCAGATGTACTTGCATTACCTATTGTACCCCAGGCAATTTCATTACCATTGTCGCTAAAGTTCTCGATGTTTGTTAAGCCCGAAACATTACGATACACTTTAGATGCCTGTGCCAATCCTAACAAGCGTGGCATTTGCCCTGCGGTAGGAGATATATCTGAACTTGAGTTTTTTTGTTGTGTAAGGTTTTTCCAATTACCATTCTCATCAAGGCTATGTGTGGTAAAATGCCCACCCATTTGCCTTCCGGCCGACATTGGTTCATCTTTTAAAGAGGTATGGCCATATAAACCCGCAAAAAACTGTTGTATAGTTAATTGCCCAATTGCCATCATAAATGTCTGGTCGCGATAGTAACCCGAACGGAAGTCGCCATTTTTAAACGCCTTGGCCATTGCCAGCTGCGGTACCTCTTTACCATCGCCAAATATGCCAAACTTGGCCTTACCTGTAAGCACTTCACGGCGGCCTAATAAGCTGCACTCCCTGCTTGTAATTGCAATTTTATAATCGTTAAGCACTTCTGCTTTAAAATCTGTAAACGAAAGTGGTTGTTTTGTTTCTGTACCCGTCATAAATAAAGTATTGTGCGAATTACAAATTTAATTAAAAGTACGATATAATTTAAATTTACATTAAAGATTTTAATTTCATTTTCGTCAGTAAAATAAATATATAATTAAGTTACATTGATTTTTTTGTAGTCGATTTGTGATAAAAATGTGTTTTATGTAATTTTAAGCTGATAATATAACTATCGTATTAAAACCATTTTCGAGTGAATAGATTAAGTAAAGTTCCTGGGCTTAGCGTAACCACAAACCTTATTTTTTGGGTGTAATTATCCTGGCCCGGCTCAAAGCCATTGCTGGAATATACTGGGAAATACAGCTCAAAATAATCAGTCACTAAATTAAGGCGGACTCCGCTGTCGTAAACAAAGCGCGCGTTGCTATACTTATTTTTAAATAACCCGGCATCGCCATACAGCTCAATCCAGTTCCAGATATTAAAACTTCCGTTAACAGATGTCATCCACTGGTTTGCAAAACGGTTTACAAACTTAGATTTAAATCCACCATCTGCCATAATAAACTGCTGGCTAAAAAGGCCTTTATCTTCAGATCGTCCGTAGTAATTATAATCGAACAAATAATCAGTTGGGCGATCTAATCCGAAACTGAAAAAATCAGATGTTGTGCTGCGGTACATAAACATACCTGCAAATAACCTTAGGTTTACCTGTCGGTTATCGTTAAAAAGCCTTCGGAACTGAAGTTCGCCGGACAATTTACCAAAGGCATTAGCTATTTGGGCATCAGTATAAAAGTTATAGTGACGGGTAATTTCCGACTGCGATTTACTGTATCGCAGATTGAATACTGAGTAGTTTTCGTTCTGCTCATCGGTAATAACATAGTCAGATTGTTCTCGGCTAACCATTACCTGGCGCATTGTAATAAATTCTTTTTTGTTTTGTCGAATATCCTCATCACGAATACGGAATTGGATGGATGGCGTAAATTTGGTATAACGCGCATCAGGAGCATAATGGTAGGTTGATGCGCCCAGGTTATAACGTATGTTATACAATGCACCCTCTCTAACATAATTATTGTAAAGCAACGAAAATGATCCAATCATCTCCTTTGTATTAAGGGAGTAAGTAGGGCTCACATCAAAAATAAATGGCTTTTCAAGCAATGATTTATTATGAAAACGTAATCCCGGCGAAAAACCATCGTACAGGTTAAACGCAAAACTTGGCACGTAAAATATCTGGTTATACCCCGGATTTTCGAGATCCTGAAAAAAGGTAAATTTTAGCGGCTTGTTATTTGGGAAAAACTTATCTAGTCTTTTAAAGTTGTTGCGGCGGTTGTATTCCGGTATCTCTTCTTTATAGTTTAGTACAAGTCTATCAGCATCGGCACGTGGTATGGTAAAAGTACTGTCGGTTTTAATATCGGTAAACCATCGTTTAGATGTTACTTCGCCTTTTTTAATAGTGTATAGTGATATTGGCACATTAGTACCCGTAACATTTTTAACGGTTACTTTAAGCGAATCTTTACCTGTTTTAACATTGCCGAATTTATAATCGATAAGATCGCGTGTGGCCACAACCGTATCAAAAAACCAATTGATGTCTTTATCTGTTTTAGAATCTAAAATAGCTTCCAGATCGTAGCGGTTTGTTTGATTTTGAGAGATGTTAAGTTTGTAAAAGTCAGCAAACGACTGATGTACTATATCATTACCCAAATACTCGTTGAGGTAATTAAAGCTTAAACCCGCGCGGTATTTACCTGCAATTTGTTCGTTAAATTTAATTAGCGAGTTTTTAGGGTCGCCAATGGGCTGATCCTGATTTCGGCGTGCTGTAAGCAGGTATAAATAAGTGTATTGCTCATTAAAGTCGACATCAAACAAATGATGTCCTTTCAAAATTGCCCAGTTACCAAGGTTGCCTGTCATCTTCTTTTCAGAATGAAATTGGTCAACATACTTAATCATAAGCTGCATTTGTATACCGTCATAAATCCAGTTGTCTTTACGGGGATCCAGCTTTAGTGTGTTTTTTAAGTAAGCGTTTAAGTAGGTTTTTAAAAAGCGTACTTCATACAAAAAGGTATCAGGAAAAGGGCTTATAAACGCAGGCAGCTGGTTAAGGCCATATACAGGGTTACGGTCATAATCTGCCTGCGTAACCAATATTTTAGCATGTGGGTAAGCTCCCAAATTTTCGGATGTAAATGTGGTAATCTGATTTACAAGGGCCGCTCGCTGAATATCGGTAACACGATTTTCTTTAAGGTTAGAGCTTACTTCTGCAACAGGGTAGTTAAATACCTCGAAGCTGCTTTTTGGTTCGATAACTACGTTAAAACCCATTCGGCTTTTGCCTTGAAAAGAATACTCATCTGTTAAAGATGTACTTTTTTTATCTGTAGTTTGTAAATCAGTTGTGATAACATTTCCTGTAGCAACTTTTAGAATTACATTATAATCGCTGGAGGCATTTGCAATATCATCTACATTCTCATTGCTATAAGTTGCAAATCCGTTAGCGCCGTAGCGAGCCGGAGCCAGATACCAGTCCCGCAAATTTAGCGCACCGGTTTTATCGTTAAACCCAAATTTGGTAAAACGATCGTTAGGCAGATTAACCTGATAATTTAATGAAATGGAAAATTTGCGCCCCGGATAAACAGGGTTTTTAAGATGCACGGTTACAATATCAGGATGCTTCTCCGGCCTGTCCCAATTTAGGCCAAGCCCATTTTGGTCTGCAACCGACTGTATTATCGTAGTGCCTCGATCATCATCTTTGGCAAGGTGAAATGCCTTAATAAACTGGTCTGTAAAATGCCTTGCCAAAGGTGTATCTTTACCTGAGTAGGCATTGTTCCAGTCGTTAAGCTGTACAAAATTTAACGTATCGCTGCTTTGGTTGTAATAGGTAATAGTTTGCCTTACCGTTAAAATATGGGTAGCAAGGTTTACATCTACAACCATTTGGTTTTGATGCTGCGCTTGAGCCAACCCGAAAAACAGGAGCAGGTATGTAAATAAGAGCCTGTGTTTTAAATTCAAAGTGTACTTTAGTAATTAAATGTATTCTAAATTAACAAGTTGGCGGTATGTTACAACTATATATACGATGATTAAACCGCTATTGGGTTGCTTGCAATACTGTTAAACTTTGTGCATTTAATTAAAAGTTAGGGCTAAGGTTGTATTTTTTATAAAAGGCATCGATAACCGCAACAACTTCATCGGCAGTATCAACTACCTGGATAAGGTCAAGGTCGGTCACGCTGGCATTGTGAAACTGCTCTATAATTACTGATTTTATCCAGTCCATAAGGCCACCCCAAAACTGGGTGCCCACAAGTATAATTGGGAATTTAGCTATTTTTTTAGTCTGGATAAGGGTAATGGCTTCAAACATTTCGTCTAACGTTCCAAAACCTCCAGGCATAACAACGAACCCCTGCGAATACTTTACAAACATGGTTTTGCGTACAAAAAAGTAATCAAAATTCAGGTTTTTGTCGTGGTCTATATACGGGTTAAAGTGCTGTTCGAAAGGCAATTCTATATTTAACCCTACTGATGGCGCAATACCACGGCTGGCACCTTTGTTACCCGCTTCCATAATACCGGGGCCACCGCCTGTAATAACACCGTAACCTGCATTGGCAATTTTTTCGGCGATTTCTTCGGTAAGCAGATAATATTTATCATCCGGTTTTGTACGTGCCGACCCAAATATCGATACACACGGACCTATCTTAGCCATCGCCTCGAAGCCGTTTACAAATTCCGACATTATTTTAAAAATCGCCCAGGAGTCATTACTCCTAATTTCATTCCACGGCTTTTGTTTAAGCCCTTCATGTATCCACTCGTCGTCGCTGGTATATTTTTGTTTTGACATCTATCTTTTAAATTTTTGAACAGACTAAGATAATTCTTTTTTCAAGAATTGTGCTGTATAGCTTTTTTTGTTTTTAATAACTTCTTCCGGTGTGCCTTTGGCAATAAGCTGTCCGCCGCCTTTTCCGCCTTCGTAACCTATGTCAATAATATAGTCGGCAAGCTTAATAACATCCATATTATGTTCTATAATAAGTACGGTATTCCCCTTGTCAACCAGTTTATTAATTACTTCCATAAGCACACGTATATCTTCAAAATGAAGCCCGGTTGTTGGCTCATCTAAAATATAAAAGGTGTTGCCGGTATCTTTTTTAGAAAGTTCAGACGCTAACTTAATACGCTGCGCCTCACCACCGGAAAGTGTGGTGCTTTGTTGGCCTAGCGTAATATAACCCAAGCCGACATCTTGTATCGTTTGTATCTTACGATTAATTTTTGGGATGTTTTCAAAAAACGGAACCGCCTCATCAACCGTCATGTTCAGTACATCTGATATTGATTTTCCTTTATACCTAATTTCCAGTGTTTCGCGGTTAAAGCGTTTACCCTGGCAGGTTTCGCATTCTACATAAACATCGGGTAAAAAACTCATTTCTATCACACGCAGTCCCGAACCTTCGCAGGTTTCGCAACGTCCGCCGCTCACGTTAAAGCTAAAACGGCCGGGTTTGTAACCGCGTATCATAGCCTCCGGAGTCTGGGTAAATAACGATCGTATTTCGCTAAATACCTCAGTATACGTAGCGGGGTTAGAGCGTGGCGTGCGCCCAATAGGACTTTGGTCGATATCTATAACTTTATCAATATGTTCCAGACCTTCGATTTTTTTATACGGAGCCGGTTTTTTAACGCCATTAAAAAAGTGTGCATTAAGTATAGGGTATAGCGTGCCGTTAATCAGCGTACTCTTACCACTACCCGAAACCCCGGTAACGCATATCATTTTCCCTAACGGAAGTTCTATACTAACATTTTTAAGGTTGTTGCCCGTTGCGCCTGTAAGCTTTAGTTTTTTACCGTTCCCGGCACGGCGTGTTTTAGGTACGGCAATTTCTTTTTCGCCATTAAGGTAGGCTGCGGTAAGCGTATGTTCTTTAAGCAATTCGGCAGGGGTGCCTTTGCTAACTATTTGCCCGCCGAAGCGTCCGGCAGCAGGGCCAATATCAATCACATAATCGGCGCGCTCTATCATATCTTTATCGTGTTCTACCACAATAACAGAGTTACCCAGGTCGCGCAGTTGTTCCAGCGAATGTATCAGCTTTTCGTTATCGCGCTGGTGTAGCCCAATACTTGGCTCGTCTAAAATATATAGTACACCCACAAGCTGCGAGCCTATTTGTGTTGCGAGCCTAATACGCTGTGCCTCACCACCCGAAAGCGTTCCCGAACCACGGTTAAGCGACAGGTAGTTTAAGCCAACATCATTTAAAAAGCTAAGACGGGCGGTGATTTCTTTAATAATTTCTGACCCAATAACTTTTTGCTTCTCAGATAAATTATCATCTATCGCGGCAAACCATTCCGAAAGATCGGAGATATCCATAGCCGAAAGTTCAGCAATGTTTAGCCCGTTTACTTTAAAATATAGTGATTCTTTTTTTAGGCGGGTACCTTTGCATACGGGGCAAAGCACTTCATCCATAAAGTCTTTAGCCCAGCGTTTAAGTGCCGCCGTCGCGCTCTCATCGTACTGGGTTTTTATAAAGGCAGAAATACCTTCGAAATCGATTTTATATTCGCGGTTAACACCTAATGTTTTAGAGGTTACCGTAAATTTATCTTTACCTCCGTTAAGAATCATTTCCATGGCTTCCGCCGGAATTTTCTCAATCGCATCGGTTATTTTAAAGCTGAATTTTTCGCCAATGGCTTCCAGCTGTTTAAAAATCCACGAGTTTTTATATTCGCCAATAGGCACAATACCACCCTGTTTTATAGAGAGTTTAGGGTTAGGTATTATTTTTTTAAGGTTAATTTCGTTTACCGTACCCAAGCCATTGCAATGTTCGCACGCACCCTTAGGCGAATTAAACGAAAAATTATTAGGTTCCGGGTTGGGGTAGGAGATACCCGAAGACGGGCACATAAGGTTACGGCTGTAGTAGCGCGCCTCGTTACTTTCGTGCTCTATAACCATCATCACATCATCGCCGTGGTACATGGCCGTTTTAATACTGTCGGCAAGGCGCTTATCAGTATCGGGGGTATTGTCTACCGCCATACGGTCAATTACGGTTTCAATGTCGTGGTTTTTGTAACGGTCCAGCTTCATGCCGCTTTCAATATCGCGAATGTCGCCATCTACCCGAACTTTTAAAAAGCCCTGTTTGCTAATTTGTTCAAACAATTCGCGGTAATGCCCTTTACGTGAACGTACAATAGGCGCGAGTATAGTAATGCGCTTACCATCAAATTTTTCAAGAATCAACTCTTTAATCTGGGTGTCGCTGTAGCTAACCATTTTTTCGCCGGTTACGTAACTGTAAGCATCACCGGCACGGGCATAAAGCAGTCGTAAAAAGTCGTAAATCTCCGTAATGGTACCTACCGTAGAGCGCGGACTTTTGCTGGTGGTTTTTTGCTCAATGGCAATAACTGGGCTTAGCCCATCAATTTTATCTACATCGGGGCGCTCCAGGCCACCGAGAAACTGGCGTGCGTATGCCGAGAACGTTTCGATATAGCGGCGCTGCCCTTCGGCATAAATGGTATCGAAAGCGAGTGACGATTTACCCGACCCCGAAAGCCCGGTGATTACCACCAGTTTTTCGCGCGGAATGGTTACATCTATATTTTTTAGGTTATGGACGCGGGCGCCTAAAACCTCTATATTATCCTGAGAATCTAGCATAGTTTTGTGCAAAACGCAAAGATACTCATTTCTGCACTATTTTTAGATAAGGGGGTTGTGTAAGAAATTGTTAAACTGTCCCGTTTCAAATAGAACGCCTGTGATACATAATATAATAATCTGCATTTTTTGTCGTAAACAAGGAATATGCTACTGATAAAGCGCGCATTCATTTTGCTTTAATTCGCGAAATTAAATGCATAATCTATATTATCGCATATTAAAATATAATAAAAGGTATTTGTTCCTTCAAACTCACTTTTCAAAGTGGAAGTTGTGATTTTAAATGTGGTGGTTTGTCCTCGATAAACTTTTATTATTGCATTGTCTTCGACTTTCGAATCTATAAGTTTACAGCCTAACCGTTTAATTTCAGATAGATATGAATTATAAACTTGAGAATTAATAATTTGTATTCCAACTCTTTTTCGCTCAATTGACTGAGAGTATAGAAACGTTAGAAAGCATTCAGCGTTATCATTATAATTGTTTTTCTTATAGGCGAAAGTGGCGGTTCCCATATTATCGTCGGTTGGCTCCTCAGCTCTGGTAAAACTCCATCCTTTACTTGTTAGAAATTCCTCAACGTATCCGATCTCGCTCTTTCGTAACTTTAATAAATTATCAACTGTCAAGTTTTGGGAGTAAGCTCCGAAAGCAATTAGAGAAGATAGAACGAGTAGTAAATTTTTAGGCATAATTGGTTTGCATCAAATGTTTGTCAAAATTAACTAAATACATTTAATAATGAATCGTTAAACTCTTTATCTTCAGATGGAGAATTGCATATCAGGTATATCTTGCATCCTCGCGAGCCAAGCAGTGTAGAGTAGAATTCTTCATTATTTTGTTAAATTCTTGAGTCCCATAAGAAACCTCTAAATTCTGAATTTTAATTACGACTTGAAACTAACTCTCCTTCTTATTCCTTGCCCTCCATGCTTTTTTAAGGGCGGCATAATCAATAGGTGTAGCAGGATCCTGCGGTAAAAGCCGGTGCTCTTCAAACGCCTTTAGTAAAAAGCCTTCAATCATAAAATCTTCGGCTATGGTTGCCGGGGTGTATTTGGCTTTAATATCAATATTAAAAACCTTGGCTACCCGTTGGTAAAAAAAGGCTTTAAAGCCGCTCTTATTTTCTCTTATCAAATCGAAAGTGGTTATGCCGGTTTGCCTGTAGATAAGCTTAACGAGTATTTGTCCCTCTTTGCGCGATAGCTTTTTTAGCTGGCCTTCAAACTCATCTTCCAGGTATTTTTGCACAATTTTGCTGTACTTCTTTTTTTCTTTATCGGTTTTAAGCCTTGCCATATTTGCATTAAGAATAGTAAGTCTTTCTGCTCCTAATTTAGCAAAAGGGTATACCTTTAAAACACGCCTGCGCAGCAGTAGCAATTGCTTTTTTTGCTCGTCGGATAATGTATCTTTCACATTGCTAATCACAATTTCCTGCAGCTCCCAGTTAAAAGCAATAGAATCTTTAGAGATGCTATCGTTTTCAGGTACTTGCGCGTACAAACCCATCGAGGTTAAAAGGAAAAATACAATTAAAAGCGTTACTTTCATGTGTGAAAATTTATACCAAATTTATACAATAATACCTAACTCTATAATCTAATTTATACTTTTGCGGTAAAATTATATTTATGTCATCAAAAACCGTACTAAACGATGCTTCATTAGCCTTTTTGGAGCAATATTTAAATAACGCATCGCCCACAGGCTACGAGTCTGAAGGGCAAAAAATATGGATGGAGTACCTTAAACCTCACGTTGATACCTTTATTACCGATACGTATGGGACAGCAGTGGGTATTATAAATCCTGACGCGCCTTACAAAGTTGTTATCGAAGGGCACAGCGACGAGATATCATGGTACGTAAACTATATTACAGATAACGGCTTGATATATGTTATTCGTAACGGTGGCAGCGACCACATGATAGCGCCCTCTAAGCGGGTAAACATTCATACTAAAAACGGCATTGTAAAAGGGGTGTTCGGCTGGCCGGCAATCCATACGCGTAACCGTGGTAAAGAAGAGCCTGCAAAAATCGAAACTATTTTTATCGACCTTGGCTGCAACACTAAAGAAGAAGTTGAAAAATTAGGCGTACATGTAGGTTGTGTAATTACGTATCCTGACGAGTTTATGGTGCTGAACGAAAACAAATTTGTTTGCCGCGCTATAGATAACCGTATTGGTGGATTTATGATTGCTGAGGTTGCCCGTTTGCTTAAAGAAAATAACAAGACGTTGCCTTTTGGATTGTATATAACTAACTCGGTTCAGGAGGAAGTGGGGCTTCGTGGTGCCGAAATGATTACGCAAACCATTAAACCTAATGTAGCTATCGTTACTGATGTATGCCATGACAGTACTACACCAATGATAGAAAAACGTATTGAGGGTGATACACAAATAGGCAAGGGTCCGGTTATTACGTATGCACCAGCCGTACAAAACAACCTGCGCGAGCATATTATTGATACGGCCGAGAAAAATGAAATACCGTTTCAGCGCCTGGCGTCGTCTCGTGTTACCGGCACCGATACCGATGCTTTTGCTTACAGCAATGGCGGTGTGGCTTCGGCATTAATATCGTTGCCACTACGTTATATGCATACTACGGTTGAAATGGTACACCGTGACGACGTTGAAAATGTTATTAAACTTATTTATGAATCGTTGCTAACCATTGCCGATGGCGAAACGTTTTCTTACTTTAAAAAATAATTTCAAAGATGCTGAGGTTCTTAGCTGCTAAGAAGCTTAGGGCGTCTCAATAAATAAAAAAATCCCGGGAGTAATTTACTCCCGGGATTTTTTGTTATCTAAATACCTAAGTCTCTAAGCTTCTAAGTTTCTTAGAAATTAATTGTACATCTTCTTCCTTAATTCCTGTACTTTTTCATCGTCTAGGTAATCATCAAACGTCATGTGGCGATCGATAACACCATTAGGCGTAATTTCAAGCACACGGTTAGCCACAGTTTGTGCAAACTCATGATCATGTGTTGTGAAGAGTACAGATCCTTTAAAGTTTTTAAGCGAGTTGTTAAACGCTGTAATACTTTCAAGGTCAAGGTGATTGGTAGGCTCATCCAGCATTAATACGTTAGCACGCATCATCATCATGCGGCTAAGCATACAACGTACTTTTTCTCCACCCGATAGTACACGGCCCGTTTTAAGGGCTTCCTCACCACTAAAAATCATCTTACCTAAAAAGCCTCGTAAGTAAACCTCATCACGCTCTTCTTCGGTTTTAGCCCACTGGCGTAACCAGTCAACTAACGTAAGGTCGTTCTCAAAAAACGAATGGTTATCGCCCGGTAAGTACGACTGTATAGTTGTAATACCCCAATCGAATGTACCGCTATCGGCCACCTGGTTACCATTAAGTATTTCGTAAAAGGCAGATGTTGCACGGCTATCTTTAGAGAAGACAACAATTTTATCACCTTTGTTCATGTTAAGGTCAACTTTCTTAAATAATAGCTCACCATCTACAGATGCGCTAAGGTCTTTAACGTTAAGTATCTGGTCACCGGCTTCGCGCTCCTGGTCAAAAATAATGGCAGGATACCTACGGCTCGATGGTTTAATATCATCAACCTTAAGTTTCTCAAGCATTTTTTTACGGCTGGTAGCTTGTTTCGATTTTGCAACGTTTGCACTAAAACGCATAATAAATTCCTGAAGCTCTTTCTTTTTCTCGTCAGCCTTTTTGTTTTGCTGGGCACGTTGCCTTGCAGCAAGCTGGCTACTTTCGTACCAGAAGGTATAGTTACCAGAGTACTGGTTTATCTTACTAAAGTCGATATCTGATATATGCGTACAAACAGCATCTAGAAAGTGCCTGTCGTGGCTTACTACAATAACGGTATTATCATAATTTGCAAGGAAATTTTCTAACCAGTTTATGGTTTCAAAATCCAGGTCGTTGGTAGGCTCATCCATTATCAGCACATCCGGGTTGCCAAAAAGCGCCTGCGCTAAAAGCACGCGTACTTTAAGTTTGCCATCAAGGTCGCCCATTAATGTATAGTGATAGTCTGCCGTAATACCAAGGCTCGATAGCATTGCTGCTGCATCAGAGTCGGCATTCCAACCGTTCATTTCCTCAAAAACAACCTGTAAAGCGCCTACACGGTCGGCATCTTTATCGCTAAAGTCTGGCTTAAGGTAAATATCATCCATTTCTTTTTTAACGGCAAACAGGGTTTTATTGCCCATCATAACCGTTTCAAGAACAGTATTTTCGTCAAACATATTATGGTTCTGGTTAAGAACGCTCATACGTTTGCCCGGCTCTAAATGTACGTGACCCGATGTAGGATCTATTTCGCCGGCGATTATTTTAAGAAAAGTCGATTTTCCGGCACCGTTGGCACCTATTATCCCGTAGCAGTTACCCTGTGTAAAAGTGGTGTTTACTTCGTCGAATAAAATTCGTTTACCAAATTGTACCGATAAATTTGAAACTGATAGCATTGTAAAATTTTTTGCAAAAGTAATAAAATTAAAGCAGTTATTAAAATCTGCTATGACGAGTAGGATTAAGATTAGATTAATTGACCCGAATCGAAGAGAACGTTCAGCAATTAAACTACAAAAGGCAAACCGGTTTCCCAGCTTACCTTTATCAACAACTAATAACCTTATTGTTACCTCCAGCCTCCGCCGAGTGAACGGTAGAGTTCGACATCTGCTTCAAGCCTGGATTTTTTTTGCGAAACAAGTTCGAGTTCACTTTGCAGCAGGTTGCCCTGTGCAGTTATAACCTCCAGATAATTAGCCATACCATTCTGGAAAAGCATATCGGCATTGCCTACTGCTGTTTGTAATGTTTTTACACGACTTGCAGCTATTGTATAACTCGACTCTAACTTTTCAATCTGAATTAGAGAATTTGACACTTCGCTTACAGCAATTAATACCTGTTGGCGGAAGTTAATTACCGTTTTTTCACGTTGCACTTTTGCAATTTCGTAATTAGTGCGTAGCCTTTTAGCATTAAGTAAGGGCTGTGCAACGCTACCTGCCACAATACCAAAAAGCGAAGCCGGGATGTTGAACCACTTACTGGCTTCAAAAGCATTTACGCCACCTGTTGCAGTTATGTTAAGCGAAGGGTAGAGGCCTGCTTTTGCAATACCTGTATTGGCATTAGCCTCCATTAGGGCAAATTCGGCTCCCTTAACATCGGGGCGGCGACTTACTAAAGATGATGGTACACCCCCCTGCAAATTAGTACCACTCGCAATAGCATTTAATACCACTTTACGCTCTACCGACTGTGGAAAGCTACCGGCAAGTATGCTCAGCGCATTTTCCTGTATGCCTATATTTTGCTCCAGTTGTGGTACAAGCTGGGCAGCAACCAGTCGCTGTGCTTCGGCCTGTTGTTTTGCTAACGATGTTACCTGCCCTGCATCAAACTGTAAATTGATAATGTTTAATGTACGCTCATTAAGTTCTACATTCTTTTTAGCAATTTCAAGCTGGGCATCAAGCATTAACAGGTTATAAAAACCTTTAGCCACTGTGGCGACTATTGTGGTCTGCAAGGCTTTTTTAGCTTCTTCTGTCTGTAAATATTGGGCAAGTGCGCTACGTTTTGTGTTTTTAATCCTTCCCCAAATATCGGCTTCCCAAGATAGACCGACTGATGCTGTAAAATCGTCGATATGGTTTTGGCCTAAAAATTGGCTCAGACTAACACCATTCAGGCTGTTTGCCGAAGGGTTGGTAGATGTTGCACCCACCTGCAAATTAAGATTAGGAATGTTATTCCATTTTGTTTGCCTAAACTGCAGTTGTGCAATCTCAATATTTTTTTGAGCAACCAGCAGGTCGTTATTTTTAGTAACGGCATTATTAATAAGGGCTTGTAGGGAAGGCTCGGTAAAAAACGATTTCCATTCTACATCGCCTATGCTGGTTGTATCGGCAGATGTTACCTCCCTGTATGTTTCAGGGAGGGCATCTTTAGGCGTTGCAGTATCTTTAGATACTTTGCAGGAGCTAAGCAGTACCATTACTGTTATGGCAGAGGCTGTTATATACTTTTTCATGATAAATAAATTATGCGGTAGCTGTATTAGGTTTAATGACAGCAAGTGGTTTTCTGCTAATTTTTTCCTGTAGGTACTGAAACACCACAAACAATACGGGGATTATGAATAAACCTAAAATAACACCCGATAGCATACCACCGGCAGCACCAATACTTATAGAATGGTTACCCATAGCAGATGGGCCTTTGGCACTCATCATTGGTACTAAACCAACTATAAAGGCAAGCGAGGTCATAATAATTGGGCGTAGCCTTAGTTTAGCAGCTTCAAGCGCAGACGCCACTAACGATTTACCTGCTTTACGGCGTTGAAACGCAAACTCAATGATAAGGATGGCGTTCTTGGCGAGGAGCCCAATAAGCATTACCAATGCTACCTGAACGTAAATATTATTTTCAATCCCGGTTAAGCCAATAGCTACAAACACACCAAACACTCCGGTAGGGATAGATAAAATTACTGCAAGCGGAAGGATGTAACTTTCATATTGCGCTGATAAAAGGAAGTAAATAAATAGCAGCGACAGTACAAATATCACGGTAGACTGCCCACCCGATGATAGCTCTTCTTTTGTCATACCAGAAAACTCGAACGAATATCCTGATGGTAATTGCTGTTCGGCAACTTCTTCAACTGCTTTTATCGCATCACCCGAACTGAAGCCCGGTTTTGCCATAGCATTTACTCCAATGGAGTTAAACAGGTTGTAACGCGAAGCAGTTTCGGGTCCGTAAACTCTTTTAAGTTTTACAAGAGTATTGATAGGCACCATAGCGCCCTGCCTGTTTTTTACAAAGATACCATCCATAGATCCGGCTTCGTTACGTGATTCTATTTCTGCCTGAACCATAACGCGGTAGTATTTACCAAATCGGTTAAAATCTGATGCCTGCGAGCTACCAAAGTACGACTGCATGGTTTGCAATACATCTTTTACATTTACGCCAAGCTGTTCTGCTTTCACATCATCTACCTGCATATCATACTGTGGATAATCGGCTTTAAACGATGTAAAGGCAACGGCGATTTCGGGGCGTTTCATAAGCTCGCCGATAAATTTATTACCAACCTCGCTAAACTTAGTAAGACTGCCACCTGTTTTGTCCTGAAGCACAATATCAAGTCCGTCAACGTTACTAAAACCCGGAACGGTGGGGAAGGTAAACACAAAGAAGTTCCCTCCTTTTACGGCTCCCAATTTTTGCCTCACCTGGTCCATAATAGCATTTATGTCTGACACCTCGCCTCGTTCTTTAGTTGGTTTAAGTAATATGAACGCAACCCCTGCTGATGGGCTCGATGATTGTGTAAGTACATTAAAGCCGGATAATCCGTTTACGGTGCGTGCGGCGGGTAAGCTACTCAAGGAGGTTTCCGCTTGCTTCATTATTTGAGTCGTCCTTGCTAATGAGGCACCTGCCGGTGTAGAAAGCGAAACCGCTATAAAGCCCTGGTCTTCCGAAGGGATAAACCCTGTTGGAGTGCTGCGGATCATAAATACCGTAGCGACAATTATGACGGCTAAGCCTGTAAAGCCTACCCATTTATTACGGATTAAAAAACGAAGACTGCCAACATAATTGTTAGTTAGTTTATCGAAACCGCTGTTAAAACCAATAAAGAATTTTTCTTTAAAGCTTTTATTTTCATTATAATGTTCTCCGTGCGAATGGTTTTCTTTTAAGAATAATGCTGCCAAAGCCGGGCTCAGTGTTAGTGCATTTACTGCAGATATCACGATGGCTATTGCAAGCGTAAACGAAAACTGCCTGTAGAATACCCCGGTTGAGCCTTCCATAAAGCCAACGGGTAAAAATACCGCTGCCATTACTAAAGTGATTGAGATAATAGCACCTGTAATTTCGCTCATTGCTGATGCCGTAGCCGCTTTAGGCGACATATGTTTATGCTCCATCTTGGCATGTACAGCCTCGACCACTACAATGGCATCATCTACCACAATACCAATTGCCAGAATTAAAGCAAAAAGAGTAAGCAGGTTGATAGAGAAACCGAACAACGACATGAAAAAGAACGTACCTAATATAGCTACCGGAACCGCAATTGCCGGGATTAAAGTTGACCTGAAATCCTGAAGGAAAAGGAATACAACAATAAATACGAGTATAAAAGCTTCGATCAAGGTAGAAATTACCTGGTCTATGGACTGATCCAAAGAATCTTTAGTGTTGTAAAGTATTTGGTATTTTACATCTTTAGGAAAATCTTTAGACGCTTTTGTCATCAAGTCAGAAATTGCTATCTGAATATCGTTAGCATTACTGCCCGCAAGCTGCATCGATGCAATATTTACACCCGGTTTACCATTGTTACTGGTGGTACCGCCGTAGGTGTACGACCCAAATTCAACACGTGCCACATCTTTAAGGCGCAGTACAGATCCGTCTGCGTTAGAATGTATTACAATATTTTCGTACTCGGTTGGCTTATTTAGTTTACCCTTATATTTTATAACATATTCAAAGGCTTCTGTACTGCTTTCACCAAATTTACCGGGCGCAGCCTCAAGGTTCTTATCCTGAATAGAAGCCATAACTTCTTTGGGAGTAAGATTGTAAGCTGCCATTTGGCTTGGGTTAAGCCATACCCGCATAGAGTAATCTTTATTAGCGCCAAATACAATGGCCTGTCCAACACCCTTTATCCTTTTAATCTCCGGGATAATATTTATCTGTGCGTAGTTGGCAAGAAATGTTTGATTGTACTCTGCCTCATTTTCAGAAAACAAAGTTACTACCATAAGCAGACTGTTTTGCTGTTTAGAGGTACTAACACCCGCCTGCACAACTTCTTGAGGCAGCTGGCTGGTAGCCTGAGTTACCCTATTTTGCACGTTTACAGCAGCTTGGTCAGGATCGGTACCCAACTTAAAGTATACTGTAATTACAAGCGAACCATCGTTACTTGCGGTAGAGCTCATGTAGCTCATATTCTCCACACCGTTTATCGATTCTTCTAGTGAAGGTGCTACGGCACGTAATACAGTCTCGGCATTTGCGCCGGGATACAGCGCAGTTACCTGTACAGCCGGAGGGGCAATATCAGGAAACATTTGCAGGGGTAATTTTGTTAGGCCTAAAATACCCACAATAACGAGCAGGATAGAAATTACTGTTGCCAGTACGGGCCTGTCTATAAATTTTTTAAACATTTTGTGTTTGTGAAAAGATTGGTTAATTAATTTTTAGCAAGCGCAGCAGGCTGCATTTTCTCAGGTGCTATAACGGTACCATCCTGTAGGTTATCAAAACCTCTAAATACAATTCGGTCACCGGCTTTAACACCGTTAGATACCAGGTAATCAGTACCTGATTTGCCAATTATTTTAATAGGTTGTTTGGTTACTTTGTTACTGCCATCTACAGCATAAACAAATACTTTATCCTGTACTTCGACCGTAGCTTCCTGCGGAATAAGGATTGCATTTTTGTGTGGCAGGCTAAGGCGAATTTTACCTGTATTACCAGAACGTAAGAGACCCTGCGCATTTGCAAATTTTGCTCTTAGGGTAATAGCACCCGTATTTTTGTCGAACTGGCCATCAACCATATCAATTTTTCCGGTAACGGTATAGTCAGATTCATCTGCCAGTACTAAAGTAACGGGGGCAAGGTGCTTAATTTTATCGTTAATTGTTGAACCTGAATATTGTGCCTTAAAGTTGATGAAGTCTGTCTCCCCTAAAGAGAAGTAAGCGTACACTTCATGCACATCAGATAGTTTGGTTAAAGGGTCAACATCGGCAACACTAACAAGGCTACCTTGTTTTTTGGGTAGTCGGCCTATATAACCGCTAACCGGAGCTTTAATAGTAGTGTATCCTAAGTTAATACGGGCAGTACCTACCATAGCTTTTGCCTGCTCTAAATTTGCCTGTGCAATTTTATGAGACGCTTTAGCTGTTTTTAGCTGATAATCAGATACTACTTTGTTTTGAACAAGCGGCGTAAGTTTATCAATTTCCAGTTGGGTGTTTATAAGAGATGCTTCGGCAGCATGATAGCTTGCCAGTGCATTGTTAAGCTGTTCGCGGTACGGTTGCTCGTTTATTTTAAAAAGGGGCTGGCCTTTGGTAACCAGTGCGCCTTCATCTACAAAAATTTTTTCGAGGTTACCGTTAACCTGTGGGCGAATTTCAATATCTACCGTGCCTTGTAATGCGGCAGGATATTCCTGATCTGTTACCGCAGTAGTGCTGGCGATAGTAACTACGGGTAGGGCAGGAGCTGGGGCGGCTGCAGCCTGTTGTGCTGTTTTATCTGGGGAACAGCTAAGCATTGCACCAAGTATTAGGGCTGCGGCAAGGATAATCTTCATGTTGTCGAGAATTTTGAGGGTTAATGCGGTGTACACCGGGGCGTCTAGTAATTTCTTCATAATATATATAGAGTTTTAAGAGATTTATTTATTGTAATTAAATTATCTAACATCGTTAAGTATAAGGGAAGATCGTTATATTAAATTTATGTTTCTAAATGTGCTTAATTAATCTAACAGCGTTAAGCAAACATTTAAAAAAAAGCTATTGCTTAGTTATGTTATATATTTATTAAATAATCTAATCTGTTAACTTCAGGTTTAAAAAAAACTAATCCAAAGCAAATCAACAAATCTAATAGCGTTAACTTTTCAAGCAACTTATGCGGCTACTTTTATAGACTTAATAATTCCGTCAATGGCGTCCCTAAGTATTTGCTTATTCATGTCTAATGGTAACCCGTTACCTATTATATTTATCGAGATCAATCCGTGAACTATCGAAAAAAATGTAAAGTACTTTTGCTTAACAACATCATCTCCAGGGTAGTTCATAATCTCTGCAATTACCTCACAGAAAAGCTTGTAAGGAGTGTCGGCTTCTGGGCAACGTTCCTGGCAGCAGGTCATTTCTACGCCAAACATTACCTGGTACAACTCTTTATCTGTAAAAGCATAGTTCCAAAAAGCCAGCCACATATCTGCTAACGCTTCTTCCGGGTTCCCGGCATTTTGCTTTGCGGCTTTAATTTGCTGTGTAAGGTTCGAAAATCCCTTTTTAGTTAACTCATTTAATATCGCATCTTTGTTCGAAAAATACTCGTAAATAATTGGTGCTGTATATTCAATTCTATCAGCAATTTTACGCATATTTAAACCGTGCCATCCCTCTTCCTTAACTATGTCATAGGCAGCGATCAGGATATTGCACCTGGTCTCTTCCTTTTGTCTTAGTATCCTATCTTTACTGGCCATTGTATTTGCATTAAATTGTTTAACAACGTTAGGCAAAGATAGTGGCAATTTAAATAATAGCGAAATTATTAACGATAATATTTATCGATGATGTTATAGACATGGATTATAGCATACGAATTTTCCAAAATGAACTTACTTACTTATTCATCGGAAAATCAGGATTCGCCTCGCTGAATAAATCTTTACTTATAACGACTCCCGCAAAATTACCAGACGCTACTGCTCCGGCCACCGAACGCATGGGCGTAGTATTATCGCCAGCAGCAAAGACTCCCGCAATGTTGGTACGCTTAAAATCGTCGATAAAGATATAACCGTTGTCAGCAATTGTACATCCCATAATTTGAGGAATAGTAGTTTGCTGGGTAAAAGCGGGCCTGGCATAAAGTGCTTCTAATTCTACGGAGCTTCGATCAGTAAAAAGCACACGTTGCAATTTTCCCTTAATATGTTCTATCGCCTTAATCTCATTTTCAATTAACTTGATACCTTTTTTGGCTAGCCAATTTTGATGTGTTTCAGACATCTTTGATGCGCCATTTGTAAATAGTGTTAGCTTATCGGTCCAGTTGCTTATCATCAATGCCATCTCAGCCGCCATATCACCATTTAATAAAATGCCAGTATGCTTGCCGTTGTATTCATATCCGTGACAATAGGGGCAATGTATTACAGATATTCCCCAGCATTCGGCAAATCCGGGTATTTCCGGCATAATGTCTTTCACTCCCGTTGCAAATAGAATTTTCTTCGTACTGTGCGAAGCGCCCCCATCTGTAGTTACGGTAAAATTGCCATTATTGCCAGTAACATTAACAACAACATCTTTAACAAACTGCACGGTAGGGTATTGTAATACCTGTACTAAACCAATTGCACTAATTGCCGCTGGTGCCATGCCATCTTGGGTTAAAAAATTGTGCGACTGCGGTGTTTGCTTATTGCACGGGTTACCACTATCTATTATCAAAACCTTTTTTAAGGCACGCCCTAAAGCCATTGCCGCAGATAGTCCGGCATAACTTCCGCCTACTATTATAACATCTACATTTCTATCGCTTTCAATCATATTGAATTATTTTATAGTCTCAAATATGAGACATGGTTAATCAAATTTTTTTAAATCCCTATGCCTTTGCTAAACGAAAACCAAGCAAACTTTTTAAGGCTAGCCCTATCAGCGCACGGCGTGTTTGAGTTTATAGTAGCGGTTACAATGCCCGGGAAAAGGGTAGCGATCCACTCTATACTAAGCTGCTGGCTAACAAGACCCGTCTCTCTTAGTGTTTCTATAATTGCGCCCACCTGCCCAAAGGTTTTATCGTATTTGGCGCACTCTTTATCCTGATGTTTATGCTGGTGGTTGTGCAGGTTGTGCAGCTTATGTAAAAAGGAATACTTAACACCACAATCTATCGCGGCATATAGCATTTGCTCTAATTGCTGTATAGGGTCAGACGAACTTTCCATAGCGGAAGTCATACCTTGTTTACAGCTCGCCTGCATATCCTGTTGGCAGGCATCGAGTAGCTCTTTACGATCAGTAAAATAGCGGTGCAACGTTCTGCGGGTTACATCAGCTTTATCAGCTACTTTTTCGAGCGGAGCAGACAGATCTTCATTAAAAATGAAAATTGCGGCCTCAATAATATTTTGCTTCGTATTTTGTAACATAAGGCAAAGGTAAACTTATTTCTCAAATGTGAGACATGGGATTAAATTTTATTTCAAAAAAAATCCTTCCTGCAATCGCAAAAAGGATTTTAATAAAAATAATATTTGGAAAGTAAGGAAATTAATTCATTACCAACTCACCTAAAGCTTCTTTAGTAAAGCCTTTAAGCTTGCTAGTTTCTCCGGCTTTAATTTTAGCAACCCAATTAGGGTCAGATAAAAGAGGCCTGCCTACAGCAACAAGGTCGAAGTCGCCACGATCAAAACGACGCGTTAATTCTTCAAGCGAGCTTGGTTCAGAACTTTCGCCTGCAAAAGCACCAAAGAAATCGCCGGTAAGCCCTACAGAACCTACAGTAATAGTAGCGGCTCCGGTTAATTTTTTAGCCCAGCCTGCAAAGTTTAAGTCAGATCCTTCAAATTCCGGTTCCCAGAAACGACGCTGCGAGCAATGTAAAATATCTACACCAGCATCAATAAGCGGTTGTAGCCAGGCTTCCATCTCCTGCGGAGTTTTAGCCATTTTGGTATTATAATCAGATGGTTTAAATTGAGACAACCTTATGATAACCGCAAAATCGTTACCCACCTGTTTTCTAATTTCTTTAATAACATCCACCGCAAAACGGGTACGTTCTGCAAGCGTTTTACCACCGTACCCATCAGTACGCAGGTTGGTAGCATCCCAGAAGAATTGATCGATAAGGTAGTCGTGAGCACCGTGAATTTCTATACAGTCGAAACCTAAACGTTTAGCATCTGCAGCAGCCTGTCCAAAGGCAACAATAGTAGCCTCGATATCTTTAGTGCTCATGGCAGTACCGTTGTTAAAGCCCGGCCTGTTAATACCAGACGGACCTTCAAAGGGTACCGGCGGCAACCACCCCGATTGGTGATTATCCATAATACCCATGTGCCATATTTGCGGACCCATTTGCCCACCAGCTGCATGAACATTATCTATAACATGCTGCCAGCCTGCTAATGCTTTTTCGCCATGAAAATGCGGAACGTTAGCATCGTTAGATGACGATGGGCGGTTAATAACCGTACCTTCAGATAATATAAGGCCTACCTGGCCTTCAGCTCTCTTTTGATAATATGCAGCTACTTCATTAGTAGGTATCCCGTTTGGTGAAAATGAGCGCGTCATGGGCGCCATTACAATACGGTTCTTTAAATTCAGGGTCTTTAATGCAAAGGGAATGAACAATTTTTCTGTACTCATAATATAAAAATTTATATAGTCGACTTAATTAATTTACTTAGATTTTCGAAGGCTTCATCGTTACGTTTGTAATACGTCCACTGCCCAAGGCGGGTAGATTCTACAAAACCGGCACGTTGAAGTATTGAGAGATATTCAGAAACGGTACTTTGTGTGAGCTTAGCCTTAGCCTGTATTTGCCCAACACAAACACCATGATCATAACCGGCGTGCTCTTCCTGACCAGGGAAATTAGTTTTAGGGTCTTTTAACCACTCTAATATCTGTAAGCGGGTTTTGTTAGATAACGCTTTAAAAATATCTACCTGTTCCATACTGCAAATATATATCGACTTTTCCCGATATACCTATTTATTTTCGCAATTAACACCTTTTAACAAAGATGTTATGTATTTAAATATTGAATATTTGGTTGTGGATTAAGTTTTTAAATACACTATAACGTTATAGTTTATTTATGATATTTTTAATAAATACCCCTGTTTTTTAGATAGAATCATTACTAAATTTATACAATTCCAATTATCGATTCGCCGATTAAAATACAAATTATCTAAAAAATGAATACGAAACAATCGACATATAAAAATATAGGTATTTATTTGTTTTTACTATGTAACTTTTTTTGTCATGCACATGATGAAGATTTTAAAACTGAATCTATAGAAGGTTTTTGCTCTTTTGGCATTTCAGGTGATACCGATGACGGGAGACTATCATCTGACACAGTTGAGATGTACTCTCAAACTAATAGTGAAAGAAGGGAATTAAATAAACATAATTTTATTGATGAAAATAAACTTTTATTGACATATGAGATTTTTAATGCCTACACAATTAAAGGTTATTTTCATTCTGAACAAAAGATAACAATTTCGTGTGTTGGAGATAGCGTAACCGAAGGATATGGCTTAAGCCAACCAGGCATTACGAGCTATCCTGCACAACTTAGGAAAATGCTGGGAGAAGAATATAAGGTATTGAACAGGGGTGTGTCTGGTACAACACTACTAGCGAATGGGGACTCTCCCTATACGGCCAGTCAACAATACAAAAATGCCATTAATGACATGCCGAACATAGTAATTATTATGTTAGGCAGCAATGACTCGAAAGCCAATAATTGGGATTCGTTCGGAAATGAGTTTCTGAATAATTATAAGTCTTTAATTTTAAGTTTTCAGCAACTTCAATCCAGACCAAAAATTTATGTTGCTCTTCCTCCTATGGCACTTGATAATCCATTCGGTATTAATGAGCAAGTTTTAAAAAATCAAATCAGACCTAATATTGTTGCGCTGGCTAATGAAATTGGCGTGTCGTTAATTGATATTTATGATGTTTCGATGAATTCTCAATCAGACTTTCCTGACGGCGTTCACCCAAAGGAGGGAGGAGCACTTAAAATTGCTAAAAAAATACATGATGTAGTTTTGGTAAAACCTACGATACAAAGTAATAAAATGGTACTTACTGCTCCGGAAGCATACGGCTACCAATGGTTTAAAGATGGAGCCAAACTAGATGGAGCGACCAGCAAATCTATAACTCCATCTATCAACGGAAATTACACTGTTTTAATAAAAATTAGTAGCGATATACAAGATTTGTTATTAACTGAGAACCAAAGTTTCGTATTGTCAAATTCAGATTTTCTTAAAGAAGGGGAAGATTACAAAATATACCCAAATCCTGCGACAACAGTTTTTAATATTGATGGAGGCGATAAAAGCATTTTAAAAGTTGATGTGTATAATTTGTTAGGTGTGTTGATATATACAGAAAAAGAAATTGACAGCACAAAACATGTGATTTCTGTCAGCAACCTTCCCGTAGGAATATATACGTTGATAATTTTTGACGATGAGCAAAATACCTCTAAAAGAATTATAATACAGTAACTATGTTGCGACGCTTATTAAAAGTGCCCTAACTTAATTTTATTACAAATGCGTAGTGTAGCACACGAAAAACAAAATTTAATCCCACACTAATTCTCTAGCACAATGTCATTATTTTTGAAGCTGTTATAAAGTGCCACACGTACTTCGCTTACTGCCTGATCTGTCCTGAAAATTATGCACCAGAATTTTACAGTTATTTTAAAGGTGTTGTTCGAAACTGAATTGAAGAAAACCTGCGGATCTTTCTCCATAAACACTAACGGTACTGTAGCCAGAGATGCAATGATAATCTCAGTAATTTTTTCGTGGGTAGTTTCGCCCGTCACGGTAAAGCTAATATCGGTAAGTTTGTAATTATTACTAAATGTCCAGTTTACTACGTTTTGCGAAAGTAAATTTCCATTTGGTATAATTACTTCAGCGCCATCATTAGTATTGAGGGATGTTGTACGAAGGCCAATGTTTTTAACTCTGCCTGTCTGGCTACCGGCCTCAATAATATCGCCAATTTGTATGGGCTTATCAAAAATTAGGATAACACCAGATACAAAGTTGCTCACAATGTTCTGTAAACCCAAACCAACACCTACACCAAGCGCACCCAGTACGATGGTAATTTTATCCAACGGCATCCCCGATGCGGAGATTGCAAGCAAGTAACCAATAATTAAAACCAAAAGCCGTGTTATTAGCAACTTTGAGTGCTGTCGCTTATTAATCATTTCCTCATTTTCTTCATCAATTTCTCCAAAAAAGTATGCTACATAACGTTGTAATATATGTGCCACCCATATAATTATAAAGAAAAGTAAAATATTGCCGAAGGTAAAGCTAAAGTTGCCAATTACGTTTTTATGCGTTAATGCTGAATTAGTAATCTTGTAGACTGCATCGGTAAGGTCTAGGTTAGACGCTATTACAATTATCCATAAATACGTAACGAGTAATAACAATGGCTTCTCTAGGTTATCCTCTAAATTTTCATAGTCAAATATTTTTGTAATGCCCCTCCTGATACGTATTGCATACACCTGTAATACAATAATTTCTAAAACTATTTTTAAAAATACAGATAGTGCAATTATTTGAGTAAGTGCCGTAACTGCAGTTAAACTTAGCGTATGCGCTAACGATACCCGCCCGAATAAATTAAAAACTATTGCAAGTATGTTTAAGGCAATAAATAATGTATTAGCAACCCTGAAAAAAACTTTAATATACAATTCTTCCTTGATAGTCTTTAATTGAACCATCCCAAAGCGTATAGAGAGTAGGTTGATAACGATAAACACACATCGCTGCAGCATACTTACCTTAACAAATAAATCGATAAAGCAAAACAGTACAAACAGCAATGTAAGCCAAAGCCAGTTTTTAAACGATTTGTTAGACCATTGACTTTTAAATATTACAGTTAAAGCTATTAAGGACATTAAATTTAAAAATTCGAAATACAGGGCAGGAGCGTATAGGTTGAATGCGATGGCTACATTAATGCCCACTACAATTACCGGTAGTATTATTTTTTTGTTGAGGTACTTAAACTTAAACTCTGTTAGCTCGCTAATTTTCCCCGCCTTAGTTAAATATCTTACGTTATACAATATCCACCAGAATAAAAGCCCCATAAACAATATCATCCCGACGGATGTCCAAACGCTGTAAGTAAAATAATAGCCAAAAGCTTTTTTCTCTGCTGAGAATTTATCCTGAAAAGTCTTTAAAGGGTCTCTATTTATAAAATCGGTTTTAATGTCCCAAAGGTTGCAGTATTCATTACCAAAAAGTAGTACACCAGATTTTTCCAATCTGTCGCTTATAGCTTCCAGCGACTCTGATGCGATCATGTTTTTTTCGGTAGCAATTTTTTTACTCTGGTTTATAAGCTCAATATTTTTTGTTATCAGGCTATCGGCTTTCTTCCATTTATTACGAAGGGCAATAAGTTCCGGTTTAAATTCTTTTCTAAGTACGGTATCCCTTATTAGCCCTCTCAAAATGGTATCCCTCTTTATGATAGTTCTAATAGATTTTTTAAGTTTTGTGAGAGTATCAAATGTAATGTCAAGCTCGGCTCTATGGTATTCCATTTCTTCCTGAACCTCAAGTAATATGCGTTTGTACATTTGCTGATTATGTACATTATTATTTTTGGTACTATTTAAGTTATTTAATACCAGGTTTAATGAACCCGATGCCTTCTTGATTTCACCAAACACAAAAAAAGTTCGGCCTTTAAATTCTGCCGAATTTTTAGCTTTGTTTATTACATCATTAGCACCCTCGATTGCTTCAAGATAATCGCTATCACTCAGTTGCGCTTTTTCAGAGAATAAGTCGCTTTTTCGTTTATTCCTGCCGTGCCTAATACTATCCTGTGCGGAAACATAACTAAAATTAAGCAATAGTATAAAGAGCAAACATTTATAAAAATGATGTTGGGGCATAGATGTAAATTTTGCTCAAAGATATAAGCTTTGCAATCAGTTTTTTAATTTTTTAAATTTGAAAAAAAATTAAAATCGTCGAAGTGAATGTGAAATTATAACTTGCGATTTTTGACATTAGCAATTTAACGAATGAATGTTTCTACAAAGTCGTCCTCAAAATAAGCAGTCGACAAGAAAATATTACATCCTAACAAGAAATCTATAGATAGTCTTAGAAGTAAAAGTTTGGTCAGGTCGTACCACTGTATTTGGAAAAGCTTTTGTATTGATGGAGTTTGGATAATGTTGAGTTTCTAAACAAAATGCACCATTTTTGGTATATGGAATGCCATTTCGTCCTTTTACATTTTCGCTCAACCAATTTCCGGAATAAAACACTACACCCGGCTCAGTAGTATAAACTTGTAACTCTCTTCCGCTTAAAGGTTCGAAAGCTTTTGCTGCTAATGCTAATTTGCCGGTTTGGTTTCGCAAAACAAAAGTCACATCGTAGCCATGGGTGTACTTTTGCACTTTTTCTATGTCTTTTCCGATTTTTTTGAATGATTTAAAATCGAACGGAGTATCTTTCACATCAAGGATAGTCCCGGTCGGCATGCTGCCATCTCCATATTCAAGAAATCGATCGGATAAAATGGTTAGTTCTGTATTTAATATCTTGCTGTCTTGTCCGCCCGAAAGGTTAAAGTAAGTATGATTTGTTAATACGAGGGGTGTAGCCTTATCCGTAGTTGCCTTGTAATCAATAACCAAATCATTATTATTTTTAAGTGTAAAAGTCACCGTAACTAACAAATTACCAGGAAAACCTTCTTCTCCATCTTTGCTTAGATAAGACATTTCTACAGACGGCTCATTTTTGGAAATTTCCTTACCCTTCCAAACACGTTTATCAAAACCGTTCACTCCACCATGAATATCAGATGACAAAGTATATTTCTTTTCGTCAATCACGAATTTCTTATTTGCAATTCGGTTAGCCACACGGCCTACAGTGGAGCCCATTAAGGAGTTATCACTACTTGCGTATTGAGAGAGTGAGTCAAAACCAAGTACCACACTGCTCAATTTTCCGTTTTTATCAGGTGTAATTATATTTGTAATTGCCGCTCCATAAGTAATTAGTTCAACCTGCATCCCGGTTTTGTTTTGTAACGTATATTGGAAGACATCCTGTCCCTGAACCTGCCCAATTCGCTCTTTACTCAAAAAAGTTTTTTTAGCGGTATTCGAATTTTGAGAAAAAGCGTTCTCCGCTAATAAACATGTTAATGATAAAAGTGATAGGCAAATGATTGATTGCAACTTACTCATGATACTATAATTTTTGTATTGAACGGCTGTAAATTTATTTTTTGTCGGCAAAATTATAGCGATTTTCAAGGTAAGCGAATCGGGCTAAAATTTCAAGCATCCCGCCGTGTTCAACTAAATTATACACACCTTCATTTCCGGTAAACAGTCCTTTTTCGTTTTTATTTTCCTTCAGGGCATTATCCAGGCACTTTTTAAAACCAGTTATATATTTTAAATCTTTATTATGTTTTAAAAGATGCTGATATCCACGCAATAAAACAGCATTAAACCAATAACCATCTCTAAACTTGTTGCCTGAATAAAAATAATGCAGCGAGCTGTCTGCTAATTTATTAGCTCTTTCCAAATACTTTTTGTCACCCGTAATTTCATATAAATAAACATTTGACTGAAGCATTGTACCTGAGTTATACGAAAACACAGCTTCGCCAATACTCCCATCTTTAACTTTTATATTATCGTAAAATAAGCCTGTAGGCGTTTGTAGTTTTTCATACGTCCAGTTATATATCTTTAAAGCATTTTCAAGATAAGCTTTGTCTTTTGTTGCTTTGTACATTTTGAGTGCAACAATAACCCCAGGCCCGTTTGAACAGGTATTTTTCGTTTCAAAATCATTCTCTCTCCAGTACAATCCTCCGCCAAGCGCATTGTCGGACGCTGTCATCATAAAATCATACATCGACTTTCCTAAATTAAAATATGCCTTGTCTCCCGTTCTTTCGTAAATATCTAAACTGGTTATCCCAATCCATTGATTATCATCATAATATCGCTGTCCCTTACTTAGGTTTACAATGTACTCGCCATATCCTGGTTTAGGTGGAGCGTCATCATAATACGGTTGCATACTTTTTAAAATATTTTTAACTAAAGGGGCATTCTTATCTATTTTTTCGATTTCGTTTGTAGCTTCAAACATGGCGCAAAGTGCCCACAACCAGCTATATTCTCTTTTATGTCCAAATTTTGTTTCTCTTTTTGCTGGATCTAAATCGACGAAATAATAACCGGAAACACTGTCATGAAAATGACTTTCAATTGCAGTATGCAGGTTTTTCATTTCATTTTTATAAAAACCTTTTTTCGGTTTATGCTCCTTGGTTATTACAGCAAAACCCGAGAGCATTGCCGCAGTTAAAATGAGTATTAGACTTCGTTGTAATTTATTCATAATCTTAGAATTTTATTTGATGATCTATGTCGACTATATTATAATGGCTTGTTTCCTGATTTTAGATACAAATATACTAAATCGTTTTAGTATAGATTGCCCATACAATACAAAAACTTTTTATGGTGAAGATTGGTTTAAGACTACGATAGAAAAATTCCAAGAGCTTAAACATGTACCAAGGTCATTTTCTTATAATTATGCATATTAATGATGAGTTAATTTGAAATTAAATTACAAAAATAGAAAAGATACAAAGGTTTAGATATTGACTAATAATATGGAATTACCGCTTTTAACAATCGTACTGTAAGCTATTCTGATCTATAAAACGTATATTTAATTTTATTAAAGCCTGTCATAGGGAGAATATATCCTACGCTTAAATTCATTTAACTTAAAGTTACAGCAACTTTCAATAATGATGTCAGCTCTTCTAAATTTTTTGTAGTAGGTGTACATGATTAAATGTTTGATGCTTTGCTTAAACTTAGAAAAGTAGCATCTTTGCTTAAGCGGGATTTTTAAATTATATATAATCCGTAAAAAATAGAAATGGCACTATGGGTAAAATTACAAATATGTTTAACCTTCACGAAGGCGAAGATGACAGAGAAATTACACTGGAAAATATAAGGAAGAACATTTCTTTTAAAGGTGCCAATCTCTGGATACTGGCGTGCGCTATTATTGTCGCCTCCGTAGGACTCAATGTAAATTCTACTGCGGTAATTATCGGCGCAATGCTTATTTCTCCTTTAATGGGACCTATAGTGGGTGCAGGTTTTGCGTTGGGTATTTATGACTTTACCTTATTAAAACGATCGCTTAGGAACCTTCTAAATGCTACAGTAGTCAGCCTTTCTGTTTCAACATTATATTTTTACCTAAGCCCATTTAAGGATGTACAGTCAGAACTCCTTGCGCGTACTTCCCCCAATATCTACGATATTCTTATTGCTTTTTTTGGTGGTGTAGTTGGTGTCATTGCGGTCACCCGTTCAGAAAAAGGCAATCCAATTCCCGGGGTTGCCATTGCTACAGCGCTAATGCCTCCTTTATGCACCGCCGGCTATGGCCTTGCCACTGCACACTGGGCATATTTTTTTGGTGCATTTTACTTATATTGTATTAACTGTGTTTTTATAGGTATAGCAACTTTTTTAATCATCAAATACCTTAAATATCCTGCCATAAAACAGGTAAATGATAAACAACAAAAACAGGTTAGGTTAATAATAAGTACTTTAATCATCGCAATGCTATTACCCAGCGGCTACCTTGCGTACTCCCTTTACAGTGAACAACAGTTTAAAAAGAATGCAGAAATTTTTATCGAAAATGAGTTTAGCAATAAGGGGTACACAGTAGTATACAAAAAGACAGATTATAATCCTAAGAGCAAAAAACTGGAGCTTGCATTCCTAACAAAGAGGTTTGATAGTATAGAGATTGTAGCGCTTAAGAAAACGTTGCGAATGAACCCCTATTTAAAGGGTACCGAACTCATCATTCGTCAGGACAGCACTGATCGATTTAATGCCCTAAAAGGGGATATATTAAGTCAGATAAAGAACAGTGAGAACGAGATGAATGAAAAGGACGTTAAAATTATCCAGCTGGAAAAAGAACTAACAAAAAACAGTTTCGACAACAAACAGCTCTTAAAAGAAAGCAGGGTACTATTTCCTACGATTGAATCGCTATCCATTACCCGTAATTCTTTGGTAACGCCTAAGGATAGCATAATCTCGTTAACGGCTGTTATATATAACGTTACTAAATCGCTAAGTACCGAGGATCAGGTAAAATTTAGGAACTGGCTTAATGAGCGCTTATCGGTAAAAAATGTAGAGCTATTTAAAAAACAATAGTTATTTCATTTATTATTCCCCTCCTTTTTAAAGTGGAGGTAGGCGAGGATCAATATTACTTATTTGAAATAGCCTTTTCTTAATTCGAAAAGATTATCTGTTACTCACATTTACTTTGATTATTATGGAGTATTTTGGTAACAAAAACGCACAAAAAAACCCGTAAATACTTACATTTTACGGGTTTGAGGTGTTTTGACCTCTATTTTGTCGGGGTGGCAGTCCGACAACCTTTATTTGTAAGCGTATCTGAATCAGTGTAATGTGTTCAGCCTCAATTATATGCTCACCGAATTGTTCACATTTAATTTGAGCGGTAACAAATACAAATTTAATGAATTGAAATATGAAATGCTATTTTTAATATAAAAATCTAAGAATTGTATCTACTAAGTATTTTCCTTATTCATCAATTTCAGTATATCCTCATATTTATAATATATGAGTCCACCTATTTTCGTGTATGGCAAAGTACCGTTAACCCTAAGATTTTGCAGCGTTCCAGCAGAGATACCGAGGAGCTTTCGTACCTCAAAACTTTTAAGCCAGGTCTTTGAAGTCTCACCTGCTTTCTGAGGATATACTGCGAAGCGTCTAATTTCTTCAAGTAATTCCTTTTTGAATCGCTCAAGATCGTCTTTGGTTACCAAATCTATATTCATACCTCTAAATTTAAATTATGCCAAACTACTTCGTTACAAGATATGTCATGACAAATATTTTAATTGAAAAGTGCTTCAATGGATTGTTTTTGGCATTCAATTGCTTTTCACTTCAAGGCCGAAGAGGCATGTCAACACATAACATATTGCTCGGTCAAACATATTGGTTTCTGTATAATAATTTACATTATTCTTATTGTTTTTGATTTAGAAAAGTTCTTTCAAGCTCCATGCTAATTGAAGAGCTTCTTGCGACCCAGACTGCTCGAACTGATCAAGAATCATTAAAAGTGTACTGAAATTATTTGGGGATTGTAAAATAATTTTGTGATCTACAATCAATTTTTCTGTTAGTATAACAATTTCGGGTAAGGTTGACCTGTCGTATGTAAATCCATTTTTAGCAGAACATTCCACTACTATTGCACTCAATTTTAACGCAAGTTCAGGATTTATATCTACCATTACGTTTAGTATTTTCATGAAGTAATAACCTGTGTGTGCTGCCATAAAGCCGCTTTCTAAAAGAGACGATTCACTTACTATAAATTCCAAAATGGGTGAAAATTTGGCCAGAAATCCCCGTCTTTCGTCTAAGGAAAGTGCTTGCGCTTCATTATTGCCCTTCTCGTAGTGTACAGCAAAATAGATATTTTGTACTACATGATCAATGATTTCAAAATCTTCCTGGGCCTTCTCTGTCTTTAATCCGGATTTTGCAATGGAGTTAAATCTATATTCAAGTATGTCTTGTAGCGTTGTGAAAAAAGGTGTGCAACGTTCAAGTAAAATTATAAAATCTGATTTACCGTTTAACGAATTTAAACTAGAACGTATTTCAAAGCATAAATTTCGACAAAATTCTTTGACACCTAAGCCTAGCTTTATTGTTTTTTTGGCATCTTCAGTATCATGACGTAAAAGTCGCAGGAGTAATAACACAACAAGAGCCTTCCAAATCTCTCGGTTCGATTCTGAATCATGATGCTGAAGACGGCCAATAACAATTGCGCCGGCTTGCTGCACGGTGCTAATATCATCGTCAATGACTTCATCATAGCATAAGGCGGAAATTAGCTGTGCCATACAGCCTGAATCAGATTCGATGCCGCACCTTTTTTTAATTATATCCCAAAAAGATTTACGCTCATATTGCCAATAATAACCTAAAGCGTGTAGCGATATAAACCTTACAATTTTAGTATTGTCATCAATGGCTTGCATTACTAAGTATTTTACTTCTGAATCATGCGTCTCAAAAAGTAGATTAATTAGCGTGTGCGCAGCGGCGGTACGCGCAGTGGGTCCATAAGCTCCACTGGAACGGTCTGATAATTTTCCTTCATTATAGGAAGTTTCTTTGTAACGGTCGCTGCTTAAATAATACAGGCTGACAGTTTTTATAAATGTAATTTCTGCTTTGGAGAGTTTAGCAATATGTTTTGAAAGTGTGCTTGCCAAATTACTAATGGCATAATCACACGAACCCTGCATCTGATTGTTGCTGAACGTTATATTTTTTGCATGCATGAAAAGCGTCCTTGCAGCTTCGTAAGCACCTTTATATAGCTTATTATCAAAATTAGGTTTTTGGTTATTGTAAAATTTACTATTGAAGGATTCGATTTGCTCATAACGCTCAAAATTTTCCTTGTCTTGTTGTACATCGGCACGGAAACCCGCATCAATAAATCTTTCCTCTGGAGTTCTGGAATAGGTTTTTGCCATTGCCAGGACACTCTGTACTATGTGTGTGTTCTTTGATGTGCCGTGAGTCTCAATAAAGTTATGTGACTGCTCAAGTTGTAGGCTAATTGGCGGGAGGCCGGAATATATCTTTTTTAGGCGTAATACTCTCCATTGTGGATTGGAATAAATAGGCTCTGGATGTTCTATTGTCAGCAGTTGTTTCTCCAAAAATAGTTGCTTTTCAGGTGTAAGTAAATGCCATAGAGCATACAATAATTCTGTGGCTTCATGTAGGGTTTCATCGCATTCAAAAAATATTTTGTTGGCAAGTAATTCGTAAGCAAATTCAGGGTAGTAATCCACATTGGATTGGACTAGGGAAAATAGTTTGCGCCATAAACTACTCGCTTTAATAGAAGCTACTATGGCTGATAGCCAATATTGCATGGTATTCTCTATCTGTGAATTGTCGGCGTTTTTCAGAAAATCAAATATTGCCTTACCGTGTGTAAAGACGCCATGCTGTTCATCATCCTCATAATACGACTTATTCTGCGAAAAAGTGCATTGTACATCACCTAACCAGACTTTATGTTCCAGTTTGTCACTAATATAACTTTTGGCAGAACTTGCATTGTTTACTATTTCAGCCCCAAACTGCATCGCCTTTATGAAGTCGAGTTCCAAAAGCCTAGGGTATTTTTTCTCCAATATGTAATAATTGCTTCCATAGTCCTGCTTTCTGTTGCTTCGCAGACTTAAAACAGCGCCACCCAAATTAGTTGCTTTATCGCTAATCTCATTATGAAGATATATTGCCTTGTAGACAAGAATGCCAAAATCGGGATCGACTTTAAAAATATCTTCTATACAATCTGAGAGGGTATGAAAATAAGTAAGAGGGAATTCCTCCTCGATTAATAACCTTAGAACGTCTTCAATAAGGGCTTTTGCCTCTTCGGTATCAATGCTAAAAGTTTTTGCAAGATTCCTTATTCCCCAATGACCTGAATTAGCGTCAACAAAATATCTATTTAAGTCTTTTTGCCGTTCCAGGAGAACGTATTTAAGATAGTTTCGGGCACCTTTTGCAAGGAGTACTAGTACTTCATTGTTGGTTGTAAATTCGTCTCGTTTTAATGCTACTTCGATACCGTAGCCAACCTCCCACAACAATATCGGATGTAATTGTGTTGTTAATAGTTGCAGGAACTTAACGTCCTGAAGGCGAAGTGCATTTTTATGAATAAATCTTAATGACTCTAATGCTTTACGTACAATTTCAGCTCGTAGAGAAGTGTCGGACTCGTCAAGTAACGGTTGAAGCTCAATAGGTTCTGTGTAGCTTGAAATAAGGACAAAATTTAAAATCGTTTGGTGGAAAAGCCGAAATACAGGCGTACTAAAAGATTTTATTTTAAAATAGTGTATATAAAATGCTGCACGGTTCTCTTGCCAAAGGTCATTGTAAAAATACAGGAAACTCTGCATAAATAAAAAAGGCAACTTCTCATTCTTCTCTATTAGATCCACTTGGTCCTGAACATCTTCGCATAAGATATATCGGCTTATGGCAAATTCAAGCAGGATATTATGAGTAAAACTGATTCGCCTGCCTTGATTTCCAGTTGTCACGATATTGTATCGCAATAAATCTTCATAAGCATCAGTATTTTGATGCATTACCACTTTATGCATCTCAGCAGAAAGGCTGAATGAGTCCATTAATGTAGTGGTCAGGCTATGGGCAAAGATTTGTGCCCTGGTACTGCTTTCTACATTTCGTAACCAATAATAAGATAATAGTTGCGATTCAGTTTCAATACCGCTAATTTGGGCGATTTCCTGCCCAGCCTCTTTAACGATTTGCTCAAAAAGTCCCAAAAAATAGGGTATTTTTAACAGATTTCTCATCGCCGGTGTGCAGAGTTGAGCAAGGCGTGCCAAGTCGGGATATTCATCCATTATTTCCTTCAGTTCTTCGTCACTGAAACCAGGGACTTCCATGTATCGGCAAGTTATATTACCTCGTAACCCTTTAACCGGAAACAAATCCTGGAGTGCAAAGGACTTTACAGCATCATATGTGCGTGTACTTACAAGTATGTTCCAATTATCACCAAGTGTCTCAATTGCTGTTCTTATTTGTTTAAAAATAACTGATTTAAGCTTTTCCTCCTTGGCCGTATCAAAAGCATCAAATATCAGAAGCCCTTTCCTACCTGCATTATCAGCAGGAAATTTTGAAAGCTCTACTATCCAGTTAGAATTGACACCAAGCATTTCTGCTATTTCATCTTTATCTCCAATAGCTAATTCATTCACTCTTATGATATAACAGTTTAGGTCACGGTTATAGTAATAGTGCTGTAGGGCATTTATGAGTAGCGATTTGCCATATCCAGGGCCTCCAACTAATAAGCCATTGGCTTGCTGGCTGAAGTTAAACAGCTCTGATTCTATCTTTTGTCGTTTTACATAAACTCCGCTTTTACCTGCTATAATTTCCTGGCGAGCATTTTTCCGTACGTTACTGGCACTACCTAATAAAATCGGAGATAATTCAGCCTGTAGTATTTGAGCTATCTGTTCAAGCTTTAATACATCCAAATGCACTATATGTCTCATTAGCCAACTGATGTCTGTACCCCAATGTGCAAACGTTTCTTCAACAACTTTTTTGCTTAAATCTTTTGCTATTTCTTTTGTTATGTAAAAAATAATCAATTCTGCACCTGACACATCTGATATATTTTGGAAGGCATCAATAGTACTATTATATTTTGCGCGATGATCCTTCCTTGCGGTAACTTGAACATAAACCTTTCTTTCAGCATCGAATAAATCATATGCCTTTTGATTTATTGTTAGTGTATTAGCATTTTTTAAACTATAGCCAAAAATTAAATTAAATATCGGACAGAATAAATCTTCCGCTAAAATAGATGTATTAGTGAGGCCGGATTGGTTTGAAAGCTGCAAATGGTCACTGAATTGCAGGAGGTATTTCTGTATATTTTCTATATAGATATTGCTACTCATAGTAAATGGTTAGATACTAATCAAAGATAGGATAATCTTGCAGAGTTCGTGGATGCGTGTGCATGAGCATACATTTATATGGTGCTGAATTATATTAATGTTGGAAGCTTATCATATTAAGGTATATTTTTATACAACGCTTGGCACAAATGGCTTTTAAAAATAAGGCCTACTTGGTATAATTATAATCAAGATATCATTAATTGTAAAAATTATTATTTCCCTAACTATCGAATAAAGAAAAGTTATAATTCAGTACATTTATAAAAACTAAACCTTATGGCGAATATTTCCTCCTTATACCTGTTTGCTAAAGAAGCCAATGCTGTAGAAACCGTAAAAGGTTTCAAGTTCCAAGAGTTACTAACGTTAGAGATTTGACTTTCAAATAAAGTAAAGTAAAAGGATGAAGAAATTTATTGCGATTATGAGGAAGACATCTTCCAGAGGGACCTAAAAGATTTCAAGGCGACGGATAAATTAATTACGTTGACCCCTCTCCACCAATTTTAATGACGCTATTAATTATTTGTAGAGCAATAGAAAAAGGGTTAATTGTCGGTTTATGCATTAAGTACTTTTCGCGGATATTTTACAGTAAGGATGTTATAAAGCACTAGATTGCCAAAATTGTATTTTTAAAATAAATTGGTATAAAGGTCATATTCTTATTTAACATTTATCTTTAAACGTCTTCATGTAGGGAATTTATAATACATTTATGTCACAGTTGACTTTACCCCAATTATATATGAGATTAGTACATTTGTCGGATATTCATTTATCTAAACAAAATTTTCAGGAGTTTAAAAATAACTATAGAGATGCTCTCTTAAAGGATTTAGAATCTTACCATAGACAAAAGAAAATAGATTTACTTATAATCACTGGCGATCTTATTGATAAGGGTGGATTTTCCCTCTTTGATTTACCAGAGTATAAAGATGAATCGGATCCCTACGTAATATTTGAAAAGGAATTTATTTTTCCAATTATAGAGAGAATAGGTATAGATAAAAATGACATATTATTTATACCGGGAAATCATGATATAGACGAAAATCAAATTCTATGGGTACAGGAAAAAAAAATGAAAAGTTCTCTCAAAAATGAAACTGTTAATGGATATTTAAATACTAATCATGGTTCGTTCAATGAAACGAATATCAGGATCCAAAAATTTAAAGAGTTTGAAAAAAGGTTTCATACAAACAATAGCAAATATAATTTTTCTAATAATCAATCATCTTATGTTTATACTTACAACGCTGAAAATGTTGGAATCTTATTAGTAAATGATTCGTGGCGATGTTCGACATGTAGGATTGCTAATGAAGAAGAAGGGCATTTTTTCGGTGTTCAACAATTATATGATGGTTTGGAAGAATTAAAAAAATATGATCCTATTTTTAATATTTGTCTTTTTCATCATTCACTTAATGATTTTAGAGAAAAAGATGAAGTGAAAAGGGTACTTCATCAATCTAGCATTGGACTGGTACTCTTTGGTCATTACCATACTACAGCGTTTTTTAATTTTTATGAACCTTATGGGAGTTGTAAAATGATTAGAGGACGAACGGCATTGAATAAACCTGATGAAATAAATGCAGCATTTAAGCCAGGATATCAAATAATAGATTTTGATCTTGGAGCAGGTAGAATTCAACAAATTCATTTTAGAAAATATCAATACGCTCAGACTTCTTTTGTTGGTGACACGGACATTGCACCGTCAAATGGTGTAGACAGTGGTGAAGTGGATTCCTCTTTTTTCACTCTGAATATGATTAAAAAAAGTCAAAGCCCAGTGTTTAATATTAATGATTTTAAGGTAGATTAGATGAATACATATTACGAATCCAGATATATTGCTAAGGTTAACAAAGATATAATTTCTTTTTTTGAAGAGTCTAAGAAAGAAACTTTGAAAGAGTTTGTATTAATCAGTTATAAGACAGTTTTATTAGGAAATCCCGGTATTGGAAAAACGACTGAATTAAAGGAGTTGTTTACTGAATTATGGAGGGATAAAGATGAGTCTTCTTTATTTCCGTTTTTTATAAATTTAAAATATTTTCGTAAGCAGGATAAATTTGAAGATTTTATTCCATATTCGGATTGGAAAGACCTTTCTCAAATTATATTTATACTTGATGGCTTAGATGAAGTTTCAGATGTCCATGATTTCATATCTTCCTTGGAAATATTCATATCGCAACATTCGACATTAAATTACCGTTACGTCGTTAGCTGTAGAACCAATTTATATGAAAAATATTTAATCCAGTTGCGCGACTTTGAAGCTGTCTTTTTAGAAAATTTAAATGAATTTCAAATTCAGTCTCTTTTAAAAAGTAAGTTCGCTATAAATGTCAACATGAATGAACTAAGTAAATTTTATCTTAAAACGCCTTTTTTTGTTGACTTGTTTGCTAATTATTTCCAGCAAAATAATTATTTCCCAAAAAGCGAGTCGGAAATATGGAAAACATTTGTTGAACAAACAATATCTACTCATAAAGACAAAGTAATCAAGAAAAAAGTAATTCAAACGCCAATATTATTTAAAGACTTAAAGAAAGTAGCTTTCGTGATAGAGCTAATGCAACGTAATTTTTTTACTGAGGATGAATTGTTTGAAATATTGGGTGAAAGGTACTATGATTTTCTGGAGAATCCCTTCATAACACAAGATGCACCTAACTATTCGTTTCTACACAGACAGATTCAGGAATATTTTGTAGCTATAACCCTAAAACAGCTTTCTTTTGAAAGTTTGCTTGATACAATTAAGGTACCAGAAACGAATCATGTATATCCTAATTTAGTTAATTCGATAACTTTTCTAATGAATTTATATGAAGAGAAAGAAGAAAATTATGATAAATTATTTACATGGATAGAACAAAATCAAATAGAGATTTTATTTAAGTCTGACTCGGATCGGGTCTCCGAGACACAAAAAACCAAGGTGCTCCAAACCTATTTTAAAACTCAGTGTATAGATAAAAAATTTTGGATTAACAAATCAAATACTATTTCGTTAGAAGAAATTGCCAAATTTGGGAACTGCGGTGCCAATTTTAGCTATTTGAAGAATATCGCATTAGACGGCGATTTACATTACAGAAGTCGAATCTCTGCGTTGGAATTACTTCAATACTTTTCATTACCACCCCTAGAGGTAGAGGCTTTTAAGGCAAATATGTTAGATCTGCTTCAGAAAGAAGAAGAGTCAGGTATAATCGCAGCCCTTATTCAATGTATACATTCTTTAGGTTTGGGTAAAAATGTTGATTATCTGAATGAGATTATTGAGCTATTTAAAGATGAAACTAACAAAGAAATCAATACGTCATTATTACAACTGCTGAGTGAGAAAGATACGGTCGATAACTATTTTGGCCTTATAGAGCGAGAATTTCTTTTGGAAAATAAAATTAAGAAAAGAGAAGTGGAAGATAAAGTCTTACGCATGAACAGCTACCTATTGGATATTTTAGTTAGTAAGCTAAATTGTTCAGATAATTTTATAGAAATCGTATCGTATTATTTTCGTGACAAAATGATGCTTTCATTAGATCAATCTTATCAAACTGCGCTCTATAAAAGGCTCTTATTCTTTACCTCTAATGAAGATACTTTTCTTATTCGCCTTCTCAGCAATATTACGACCAAAAGTGGATTTTATAATAATGAAAAGCTTCTAATTAGTTTAATTTTAGAGACAGGAAAGAGTCTAGAGATTTATAAATATATTATTGCTAAAGGATATTTTCATAATATGTGGTATTTTTTATCTCTAATTGCAACTGAAGAGACTGGCAAGTTATTTGCAGAATTTTACAGAGAGGGGAATATTATAGATTCGGCAGATAATGATATCGAAAAAATGCGAAATGTGATTTCTAATAATGTAAATTTTGAAACTGCTTTTGCTTTTCAGTTGTCACTAAAGGAAAATGGTTATGTATTCTCTAATGAACTTGAGAAAAATCTGCCTGAAAATTTTAGAAATGCATTTCAGCAGGAAGTCCAGAAAAATTTTAATTTACTGTTTAATGTTGAGGAATTACTATTAAATATTAAGCGTATATTTAATAATAACGCGGCAGTTTTATCTTCACAAGATGTTTCCAGATTGGAAACGGAATGGTATAATAATAGCGGTCATGTAAATACTTTTATTGATGTTCACTTAACATTATTACATTCATTAGCTTATAAAAAAGGGAGTATAGTATACGAAGATTTGGAAAAGGAGCTTCTTGTAAATGGGTATCAATATCACATCGTTAAAAAAATAATTGAACAGTTTAATAATTCGCACATTGACATTAAATTTCAAAATTTCCAAATCGATCAGATTAAATTATGGGTAGAATCTCAGGTAACAGGTTTTGACTTTGATCTTGTCGTTGAGATAGAAAATGTAAATTCATACATCGAAAAGCCATTTCTACAAAAATTGGATACAATTATGTTTTTTGAGGATTTGTTTAAGATTAATCTGCCTCAAGATTTCTATTTAAGTTTAATACAGTTTTACAAAATAAATAGTTTTAACGTTGAAGATGACTACAACATATTAAAACAGAAAATTGATGATGATAAAAAGTTTGATAATCAAATTGTCGACAATTTAAAGAATCGGGATTTATTTGCTACGGTTTTATCAAGGCACATGGAATATGCTTTAAAGAATAATTTAACAGATGCATTTAGTAAAATTGCGTATTTTATTTTGGATCGGAAGACTAATATGAATAGGTATAGGTTACTTAGCGATTTTTATAGCCTTACAAAAGATACAAAATTTTTAAAAGATTGCTGCGTCGAAATAACAGATGATTTATGTTGGTCCGCAATAAAGATTTTAATTGAAAAGAATTTAGAAAAAGAATTTACAATTAGCATAGCAAAAAAGTATCTTTTACTTGCTGAAAATAATTATACATCAAATGCAGTTGATGTGCTTTTGCATTTTAATGATACTGAGGTTCTACAATTTCTATTGGATGGTCTCGAAAAAGGTATTTATTTAAGTATTTCACCACAGTCATATTCATCTTATAGTAACCAAGAAAATATCTCGAAAGTTAAAGAATTTTACTATGCAATTTATGGAGAGGTAGATAAAGACCATTTTTCATCATATGACTACAGAAACTTTTTTGAAAGTTATATTAGGAATTTGTCATCATTCGATGATTGCTTTGTCATTGTTCAGAGGGTTCTAAAGGAAATCAAAGTAAAAATTGACGCTGAAAATTTAGAATCTTTTTACATTAATAACATCATTGATTATTCTTTAAATAGTTATGTCATTTCCAAGTCAAAGCCAATGTCGTTGAAAGATTCTATAGCGCAATTTGAGGCGATATGACTTCTCTTAAATCATTGATCTTTTTGAATCCGGGGATATGCATCAAAAAATTGTCTTAACGCAGCTCAGTCGAAATCAACAATAGAGAAAGCCAGCCTTATCAAGGCTGGTTAACAATATAGTATTTGGTAATATACCAAATTCAAGAATTATTATATATATTTTATTAGCTGAGCTGTTTGTGAAGCAGTAGATCGTCTTCAATTTTAAGATCACCAAAATATGCAATTTTAAAGAATGAAATAATCGGACTGGTATACTTTTTTAAAGTCGTGTATGGCGGGGTGCTTAACCTTTGCTCGCTCCTGCAATCTGTGTGCCGGGACCATGAAGCAGAACTTATTATTTTAAAAAGCTTTTTTTCGCAGGCAGCAGCAGTTGGTACCATCTAAACAGAAATAAAGAATTTGGGGGAATATATATTGGCCTTTCCATTGTTTATTTTTATTAAGGAAGTAGATTTTTTTCATTTATATACTTTAGTCGGTTATGATGAAATGTACTATCGTTTGATAACTTTTGCTTGTTGCACAAATATTTCATCTAACAATTTTAGAGGAGAAGTTAATGAACAGTATTCATCTGTAGATATTAGATAGACTGCATTTAAATTTGTTATAGGCTGTATACTGCGATAATTTTGTATTCTGGCTTTGTTCAGCTTCATAATATATTGGTTATAGCTAAAGGATAAAATTGTCTACTTTATAGACGTAATTAGTATTTGTATAGTTAAGCTAGCTAAATTTTAACCAACATATATACACGTAAATAATTGTTATTGAGAATAATCAGAAAATGAATTATTCTCTTAAGCCAGTTCTTTATTCTTCCGCCAATTCAGTATTCTGATTGAACATATGTGCGACAGAATTGGCCATTAACCTGGCGTTTTGATCCACAGTATTAAAATTTACCCGGCCATTAGGCGTTTTTTTCATATCCAATAAGCTAGGCAATATGTCTTTCATCGTTTCGACCATATGTATCTTACCCATTCTGGACTGTTCAGTCAACATATTTATATTATATTCAAAATCCCGACGGTTGAATATCGCTGTCATTTTTTTCATTTTTCTTATTGTTGATCAATATTGTTGCGTAAGTATTAGCGATTGTTCTCACATTATCATCTACGGAGCTAACATCTAATCGCTTATTAGGTAAATTTTTTATGACTGAGAAACTATCAAATGAGTTAAACTGTCGTGATATAATATATCTTCCACCCTCAATAGCTTCTTTCAGAATGTTAATGTGATTTTCAAACTCCCTTCGATTTATAGGTGTTTTCATTATCGTATAATTTTTTTTGCAAAGACGTCGATTAATACACTTTTAAAATTTGATCTTACAACCCATATCAGTTTATAATTTTCTTTTAATTCCTTTAATTCATGGTTAGGGATAAGTATTGCATAGCCACTTTTGCAAGGAGACCCCATCCTGTTTTTTTTCCAGTTCCTTCCGAATCTCCAGTACCGATATGATATTGATGACAAAGCTTTTGGAGTCAAAAATTTCCTCGCCGAAGGCAAAAGCAAAGACGGTACATAATCACTTCCGGGTATGACATCGTAATTGCTTTTAGCAATTAATGGTATAGCGCTTTCGGCCTCATTATAGATCGCTTCATCAGGATATCCATTTGACGGGAAATTAAATAGAGGATAGATTAATTCTTCAGGTGCCTTATTATCCTTTTTAATTAAAAACGCAGTTATATCAAATATTTTAGAGTGCATCTCGTAGCCTTCTTTCTCATCTTCCACAAAATGAAGAATTGTATATTTATAATTGTAAAGACTACTAAAATCTGGCTGAGGGTGGTTAAATATTTTTTGAACTACCTCCCTCAACCTCGGAAAAGGCGTTCCATTTAAAGTAAGTTTGTTTTCAGGGAATGTGGGCTGATAGAATCTCAAAATATCGGACACCTTTTGTTTCAATTCACTTGGAACGTATCTTGTAATCGTGCAGTTCAACGTGTAACGGAGTATATTTTTGTATTGAGATATAACCTCAACGTTACTGTAATTATTGAAACTTCTGCCAATGTAGGTGTCTGCCTTAATACAATCCTTTAACGGTAATGGTAAATTCATCTCAACTTCTCTCAAAAACTTTTTACAAAATTCTGCTGAAAGTAAACCAAGTTTGTTGAGTTCATAAATGTAATCTTCTATCGGCTCAAGGTATTCTTCTTCCAAAAAAACATCCTCTGCCATCGTCGATTTTTTTGCACTAAATGACTCCAGTTCTTGTAGCATTTCATGACATTCTTCAATACCTGCTTGTATGATAATTTTAAATACAGTAATTATTGAGGTGCGGATCATATAATGCTCAATTGCCAAAATCTCTTTTTTATTTTTGAAAATAATGTCTTTCAGCGCAGTCCAAAGAACGATAGGTACTACATGGGCCACTTGATGCAAAATTGCGGCTGAAAGTTCTTTAGAAATCTGTGTGCCTTCTGATAAAACTTCTCTCAATAAGGCTGGTAGAACCTGATCAGAATAATCTTTTCCTAACCATGCTAGAATTTCCATAGTCCTGTTTTTGATGACTAATGATGGATGATTTAGAAACCATATTAGAAATTCAATGAGATATTTATCTATATCCTGATCAGCTATTTGATTTTGCGATAGCCAATTGTAATTGTGTTTAATAATTTCAGGAGTATGAACCATAAGCTCAATATGCTCGGTAATACCGACGAGGATCTCTTGTTTTTCTTCTTCATTGGGCAAATCCTTTAGCAACTCCATAAACTTGTCAGCAATTATCCATTCTTCTGTATAAGCTTCATTGATGAACAGTTCTTTTAAGTCAATTACTAAACCTGAAGAAGTGTAATTTAGTTTGGATAACTGATTACGTAAACTTTTTATTTTACTAGAATAATTATCGCTCCAAACAGAATACTTATCCTGTTGTAAATTATGTAAAGTTGATATTATCAATTTTTTAGCTGCAGAATAATTTTCGCCTTCAACCAATACTTCAGCTTCATTTTTTATGTCAGTTAAATAGTCAAGTGGGTCAGTATATGACACAGGTTTATCTTCAGTTTGGGTACTTAAATGAATGTCAAAATCTATTCCCGAGGTCTTCAGTGCGTCTATTAACGCGTTTAAGAGAGGTTGTGTAAGCTGTTGACCTAATTTATCTATCAGCTCGTTCTTGAACGAACTATCAGTTTCCGAAATAATAAATCTTACAAGCCTATCTATAAATATTTGCGATCTTTCGGGGTGTTTTTTATCAGCAGCATTTAATATTGAAATAAGAATTTTGAGGAAATCAGAGGCAAGAAATTTGTCACCAGGCATCCATAATTCACTTAACGCCCATGCAAAAGGAGAAGCTTCGCAATCTATAGATGACAATAGTTCCAGAACACCGGCTTGCTCATCAATTCCTTTTGCGCCTAATACGTATCCCTTGCCAAGTATTGGCATATCTATTTTTCCAGATTCAGCATTAAATATGGCTTGACTGAAGTCTGGAAGCACTAAAAATTTAAAATAGTCAATTCCTTTCTTAATGTGTCCAATTGATGCTAAATTTCCTACAACCTGTTCCTGTTGTTGCTTAATGTAGCGTTGAAACGTCATTTCGCCAGAGGCATGTTGCAACTGGGAGACAAAATTAGTTAAGTATGAAAAATTGCCAGTTAAAGGAACTATATTAGATATTGCGCTGTTAATGATACCTAACTGAGCTTCTTTGTACCATGAGGGTCCCATTGAATAAGTAATCATTTCATCAAACATTTCAGTCGCTTTATCACTATTGCCGATTTGTGCGTACAATTCTACAAGACGTAAAAGGTACTCATTTCGTTCCCATCTGTTTTCGACAGTCTGTAGGACATATTCTGACAAAACTTTGGCTACCTTGCTTGCGGACAGATGACAATCAGGATGTTTTGCGTATAATTTTGCTACAGCAAATAGAATGTCTATATAACCTTCAGAATAAAAACCAAGCTGGTATTCTCTTTTCTCAATGATTGGTTGAATGGCCTGTGGTATCAATTCCGGAAAAAAAGAAACTAAAATTTTACAAGTTTTTTTATATAAATAAGGAAATAACACTTCAGGTATCCCATAGCTTCGTTCCCAATTAATTCTTTGGGTTAGAGGAAAAATTAGGCTATCTAATACATTCAATAGTGCATTTTTCAAAGAATGTATATCACTAATTTTATTATCGGATCTTAAACGATTTAACCTTCCAGATATCCACCAAATATTTCCAATTAGAATTTCTACACTATTTTCCCAATTATAATTTATTTTACCGGGTTTAGCGAATACTGAATTACCAATAAACCCCATGCTTTCAGCATATAATGTAAAACCCTGAAATTTTGCTTTATTAAAATCCACTCCATTTTCACTTCTTAGTTCATATTTCGGGACTAATGAAAAGTGCTGCCTAATATATTTTTCTGTTAGATCGGAACGATTAGATTCTTCAATAAGTACTGTTATAACCGCTTCAATATACTGTTCAGAAAGTCCATATTTGTCAATGACAAATTCCATATCCGACGTCCATTCCGAGATACTACCTTTTTCACCCAATATGGGACTGATCTCTTGGAATTCTTTTGCCTTCAATATGCTTAACGCGGTTTTGGCAGGGAATTTATTATCAAATTTCAATATCCCTTTACTGTCTAATTCTTTTAATGTTGACGGTAGGGAATATCTCCAAACATAATATCCGCCATGGTATGATTCAATTTCATCTTGTAAAGCTTCGACCATTTGTTCACTATTCCCATTTTTTTTCACATAGTTAAGGATGGTCTTTTTAAAATATCGGAATTTCTCGTAAGCTTCTTTTGGATCATTGTTAGATTCTAACGCTAAAGAACGAAACTTTAAGGTGATAAATCTATTGAATGAATCACTGTCCAAACCCTTATCTAATAGGTTTGTATATGTTAGTTCAATTGCAGCAAGGAGAATATCCGCTTGTTCAAAAAAATCATATTCATAGAACCTCTGGAGGAGATAAATGGCATCACCATCTGCTACAGTGAGCACTTTGTTCCGAATGACATAGCGAATTGCCTCATCCGGCTTTCCTATAGATAGTAAAGCATTTACTAAAAATATAGCATTTTCATTAAATAGAACATTATATCTAAAATTGACTCTTTGTGATAATAATAGCAATGAAATAACGATAGAAGCCTTGCCTTCATCAGCAGCAATTGCAATAACTTTGTATACATCGGCTAATACCACATCAGGCCTAACGCTATTCGATGCACAATGATCTACCCATTTTTGGTTGCAATATGATATGGCTCTTAATTTATCTTCATAAGTTCCATTACATAAGTGAAATATTATTTCAGAAATAGAAAAATAAGTATTAGGGTTCTTTAGGCAGTATTCTGCTGCCGTACTGTGTATTTCTGGACTAAGAATCTCAGTTTTGCGATTGATAAATTCAGAAAATGAGGTATGGTATATACTTAATCCTTCCTCTGACTTCAAAAGGTGTTGTATTTTACCCAAAGAGGGTATGAATGATATTTTTGAAGCTTTTGGTAAAAGTTCGAAAAGTTCATTCTTCGGTATTGGCTGCCTAATTCTAGCTAAAATAGCAGCGAGATAAAATTCATCTTGATTGTCTGAAAATTTACCCCATATTTTATTGTAATATACTTCAATATTTCCACTTATGACAGGAATTGATTCCAACCAGTTCTCAAATTGCTGTTCTTCAGTGGGAACGCCTAGTTCTACAATATACTGAGTAAGATAACGTAAATAAAGAGGATGCCCTTCCGATTTTTCGGCTACTTTAGTTATTTGAGATTTAGTAAGCGTTACACCACCGGAATGTGCTTTTATGAAAGCTTCAGTTTGTTCTAGAGGAAGAGGTTTGACGCCTACTTCATTATGATTTATTATTGCAGATAATCGATTTGGTAAAACAGAGGTAGAAGTAGCTGCAAAAATAATTTTTATTGATGGGGGTAGAACTGAAGGTAATATGGTAAAGAAATTTTCAATATCGTTTCTTGCTATGTCATCAGCCCCATCAATGACAATAATCCCATTTTTATTTGATAATGTAAAGTGCCTTCCTAATTGCTTCAGGCTTTCTAAAATGTGAGATAATCGCTCATGACCAGACTTATTGGACTTTTGAGGGACTGTATCGAAGAGAACTCTATAAATAACTTCTTCAAGCCAATTCATGAAATAGTCCGGGGTTGCACGAACTGTAGTTGGGGTCGCTTCATTATCCGGAACCTTTATGAAGTAGCGGTCAATAATGACATACTTCTCATTACGAGGAGTAAACTGTGCCGCTATAGTAGTTTTCCCCGATCCCGGATTTCCAGTTACAGCTATATAACTTGTTGCGTCGCTTTCAATTAGATTATCGATTTCATAGAAAGCCAGCTCATTAGGTGATGTATCTGAAATATATTCGTCTATCGTTTCAGGAAGTTCGCCTTTAGAAGCCGAAAGAAATGGAATATTAAGTTCTACAAGTTTTTCAATAATATTTTTAATACCCGTTGCTGCCAAAGTGCCTATCAAATCATAACAAATAACTCCAACCACACACTGATCAACAATTAGAGGTGCACCAGAGAGTCCTGCAAAATCATGTGTGTCGGTATATTGCTCACACTCAAGTTCGACATTATTTCTAACATTTTTATTGGTCAATAGCACTTTACCACTAAACCTACTACCTCTTGCCATTCTCTCGCTTAGAAAACCAAAAGATTCCCATGAATTATCATAAGATATTTCACAAACTGAAATTGGGAGCGGATGCAATATTAATCCGTCATTTTTAAATATCTTGAGTATAGCAATATCATATTCAGGCATTTTAGAAATTGCTACGGCAGCGACTTCCTGTCCTTGAATCTCTAAAGTGATTTCATTATCTTCTGTAATAGTATGATTTGCTGTAAAGATATATTGATCGGGAAACGAACCCACGATAAAAGCTGTTCCGGTCTGATCACCACAACGCATTTTAAACGTCGATTTCTCAATTTGGTTAAAATGTAATATTTTATCAATCATATTTTTAGAGTAAAGTTGGATTCATTTAAGTAGTGTATCGAGTACTTATATTTTCGCATCCAGTCGAGCCTATTAAAAAACTGCGAATTTTTTGTAACATAGTTAAAATATAGTTTTCGAGTAAAAGCCGTATCTCTACTTATTATGCTAGCAACAGTTTCTTTATCAGGATGGTTATGCCGACTTCCGTTAGTGGAAAAAACATAGATGGAAGAATCAACAATTTTTAAAAGTTCATTACTGATATTGCTGAAGCTACCATGATGGGCTACCTTTATAAAATCAAAGATAATTCTTTTGCCAGCGGAATATTTCTGTATCGAGCTCATTATTATGTCGGGATGAGCATCTGCGAGAAACAGCATTCTTTTACTGTTGGCTTCTAAGATAAATGCGATCGAACTTCCATTAGTTACAGTCTTATCTGTTACAGGTAATGCAATTGATAAGGATTCTATTGTTTGGCTGCTAATTTTTGATTCGTATTTGGAAATAGATTCTTTTTCCCAAGATAAAAGCATTTCGAAAGCATCATCATAATTCACATTTCCTGAGCCTTTAAATGATAAATCATATTTATTTAGTTCACGTATCCAGTACCGTTTTAAAGCATGCAATTTTTGATTGTCAGGAGAAAGCAAATATATTGCTGAAAATTCATCTATCTTTATATATTGCCGGTTATCAATACTAACAGCCTTTCCTCCGAAATCTGTGTTCCAGTTATAGTTACCTTTAAGTATTAGAGCGCCGACAGTTGTGCCTTGTTTAGAACTAATGGGGTATTCTCCTGCTTTATGTTCAGTATTTCTATAGCCTCTCTGTACTATATCTGCTAATAATTTTTTATTAACAGTATTTTTCTCAATAACCTCTCCCAAATTCACACGATTTAAATGTCGGTAACTGTTGTGCCAAACTTCTTTAATTTGCAAATTCGATACACCGTTAGCTAAAAGAGGAATTGCACCGGAGATATGATCGGAATCTATGTGTGTAAGAATTAACTTCTCTAAGCATTGCCCACCTTTTTCAATAGCTAATAATTCCTCTTGTAACAATTGTGAGTATGTAGATGGGTAACCGCAATCTACCAAAATATGTTTCTTTGCGCATTCTCCATAGGTAATTAATAGACAATCACCATCTAGCGCCGGAAATACTTTAATTGAAACACTATTAGATATATTACTCATTGGTATATCATTAATCATATTTTTCGAGTAATACACGTGCGAATTGTTCAGCGGTAGTTTTATCCATTTGCATTGCCAGATTCTGTGTCATGTTATCGATTTTTTCCTCATTGTACATATATAAATCATCGAAAACAGCAAATGCAACTGCTGAAAGAAATTTTTCAGGAAAAGGCTTTACTCTCTGATAGAAAATTTCAACATCTTGGTATGACAACTCTTTTTTGCCATTAAACTCATAAATATGCTTAAAGCTCTCTCCATTAAAATCATAATTGTGTTTGAAATGGTTATTTACCTGTTTAAGTTGCAGAATTTCATTATAACCTTCAAATTCACTCAAAGCAATATTTTTAGAACTTAGGAACTTGATAAGAAAATCCCATTTATAAAATTCTTTTGTAGAAATTCCATATGCGGCTGATAATAATCTTTTTATATTTATCTCAAGATGCTTGAACGCATAAATGATTTTCATTTCAAACAGGACATACAACTCTTCCTCGATGTATATAGCGTCACGAATATAATCATGTTGTTGGCTCTCGAGACTTAGACCATGCCGTTCAGCAATTTCACTAAGGTTTTCATATTTTTCAGGATCATTATGAGACATATTAATCCACATTTCATGCTCCTTATAGTTGTTTTCAAGTTTAGATTTTAAATCTTCAATTAAGGCATTTAATGGATAATCTAATACATTATTTTTGTCTCTATGATAAGTTTCCAGGCTATATTTATTTAATTCTCTTACTTCATAAATTTCAGTATTAGTCATCTTTTTTAATCCCATAGTCGTTTTGTGTTATAACTATATTAGTAAACGAATATAGTTATTTTATTAATTCTAGATTTAAGAATAGTACTGTCCTATCAATTAATGACATTGTAATCAAGATATTTGTGGTTAGGTTATAATATAAAGATGAGGCTTGTAAAGTATGTAGATTATTTCACCTGCCTAAAAGTAAGGTTAATTCTTGCCAGCATTTCTTTTGACGACTTGGGGATATGATGCTCCCAAAATGTATTAGTTGATCCATGCATCAGAAGCAGTGTTCCATGATGTAGTGGGATTTCCAACTGAGGTATGGACTTATCGATTTTATGGCGCAGCCTGAATGGCCGGGTCTGCCCGAGGGTTACCGATGCAATATTTGGGTTGCTGCCAATCCGGTGTTCCTTATCAGAGTGCCATGCTACGCTATCGTTACCATTACGGTACAGGTTTAAAAGAACCGCGTTAAACTTTAACCCTGTTTCTTTTTCAACCTGTGCCCGCAGGCCTGAAAGTTCGGGTGTCCATGCCAGTGTATTTTCACCGGTTTCTTCCTGCGTACCGTACCAGGCAACCATGCGCGGGGCGGTGACTATTTTGTCATACATCGGCATCTGGTATTCACGCCAGGGAGTATTGTTTAATATTGAATTATAGTATGTATCGGCATCCTCTTTTGCGATAAAGCCGTCCATATGCATGAGTTCCAGATCCGGCCGGTTAATATATCTTTTAGGCTTAGTACCAAGCGAAAACAGTTCGGTGTCATCAAATAGTGTCATAGTTCAATTCTGTTATTTTGTTAACTATTTCGCAGTAAACATCTTATGCCTTGGCAGGTTAATCTCCTGCTCCTGTGGATACGGCTCACGGTTCGTCATTGATACATCTTCGCGCAACTTCTCCTGGGTGTGTGTGCTTTCCGCATCACTTTCCCTGTAGCGCGGGTCCGAAATGAAGGGCATCTTTTCCATTTTGGATATGGTAATGGTCGGAAAATGATAATCTACTTCTACGGTGCCCAGCAGCAGGTAACAGCCGCCACCTTTAAATGGGTACGATTTAAGGCTTCCCGTGAAGTGTGCTGTATCGAAGAATTCCCCATTGGCATCGATCCAGGTTCCAAAATACATGGCACCCATCTTGGTGGGCACATGCTTGCGCGATACCAGGTAGGCCAACATTTTAACCTGTTTCTTATGGTACTGTACCAGATCGCAAGCCTTAACATCTCCACGATACGAAGTCCTCAGCAGGTTAAACGGCGTAACCGATACCGAAAAACCTAAAAGTTCAATCTCATCGAAGGCATCTTCATAAGGCGACCGCAAGAGCATAGGGAGTTCGTACTGCTGCACGGCATAAGGAAACAGCATTGGGCCAATGCTTTTGGGGGTGAACCGCAGCATGATCCTTCGGGCAGTAACCAATAGTTCATTCTTCGTCTTTCCCGTAAACCGGAATGCACCGATATAGATCAGCAGCTGCACCCCTTCAATACCGATGGGTATCCGGTAGATAAACTCCTCCAATGACGAATAGTCCCCATGCCCCTCTCGCTCCGTAACAATGTTTTGTGCTACTTCTTTTTGAAGGCCCTGTAAGTGCATGAAGCCTAAATACACATCCTTGCCATATAACGTTGTTTCAAACTCGCTTTTATTGACGCAGGGATTGTGTATCCGGGCACCCGACATCCGCGCCTCATGCATATAGACCTCAGTGCGGTAGAATCCACCCTGGTTGTTGATTACGGCTACCATGAACTCGATGGGATAATGCACTTTAAGGTACAGGCTCTGGTAACTTTCCACAGCATACGATGCCGAATGCGCCTTGCAAAAAGAATAACCAGCAAAGGACTCGATTTGGCGATAGATTTCCTGGCTTAGTTGTTCCGGATGCCCCTGCCGGGCACAGCACTCAAAAAAATTATCTTTTACGCGTTGGAGTGCTTCTTTGGAGCGCCCTTTGCCGCTCATGGCACGTCGCAAAATATCCCCATCGGCCGCTGGGAGCCCACCATAATGCAGGGCAATCTTGATCACATCCTCCTGGTATACCATAATGCCATAGGTTTCACCCAGCTGCTCTTCAAATACCGGATGGAAATACTCAAACTTATCAGGATAGTTATGACGGAAAATATACTCCTTCATCATCCCGCTCTGTGCCACGCCGGGACGAATAATGGACGACGCCGCTACCAGCACTTTATAGTTATCGCATTTCAGGCGGCGCAACAGCCCGCGCATGGCGGGGCTTTCAATGTAAAAGCAGCCAATGGTATTGCCACGGCCGAGGTATTCATTACAGGTGGCTTCATCTTTTGAGATGGATGTGTCCCGTATATTGACATCGATACCGCGGTTCTTTTTAACCAGCTTGGCGGCATCGTCAATATGGCCGATACCCCTTTGGGAAAGGATATCGAACTTCTCAAAGCCTATTTCTTCGGCAACATGCATATCAAATTGTACGATAGGAAAACCTTTGGGGGGCATTTCCAACGCTGTAAAATCAGTGATCGGGTATTCTGAAATAATGATCCCACAGGAGTGCATAGAACGCTGGTTGGGATATTTCTCCATCATCATGCCGTATTTATGTATCTGCCTGACGATCTCGTTTTTATCGTGCTGGTCCATTGACGTACCGGAGAGTTTATCGAGTTCTTCCTTGGGGCGGCCAAAGACCTTGCCGAGTTCCCGAAATATCGACTTGTATTTGAACTCTACGTTGGTGCCGCAAAAGGCTACGTGTTCGCGACCATAGCGGGTAAAGATGTATTCGAGTATAGTATCGCGCTCTTTCCAGGACCAGTCAATATCAAAATCGGGTGGGCTTTTGCGGTTCAGGTTCAGGAAGCGCTCAAAATACAGGTCCAGTTCTAACGGGCAGATATCGGTAATGCCCAGGCAGTAGGCAATAATGCTGTTGGCCCCGCTGCCCCGGCCAATATGCAAAAAACCCATTGAATTACTGTAACGGATAATGTCCCAGGTGATCAGGAAGTACCCGCTGAATTCGAGCTCATGGATCACTTTAAGTTCCTTTTCGATGCGCTCTTCAGCAGCGCGGTTCCCTTTGCCATACCTTTTGATCAGGCCCTGCTGTGCCAGGCGGGTCAGGAGCTGGAGGTCGGTATCCCGGTTTGCGGTATAATGCCTTTTATTTCTGGGTACTTTAAATTCGTATTCGAAGTGGCAGATTTCCATCAGTCTAATTGTATTGCCAATGATAGAAGGATACTGGCTGTACGTTTCAAGCAACTGGCTTTCAGGTACCATTACCTCACCAGGGCCACAATAATCCGAAGGGGTCAGCTTACTCCCCAGGGTATTCAGGTCAATTGCCCTCAGGATACGGTGAAGGTTATATTCCGGTTTATCCCGAAAGGTAACAGGATGCAATACAACCATTTTATCGAGCTTTAATTTCCATTCAGGGCGTATGAGCAAAGAAAGATTTTCAGGCCGAATGCCGATGTATTCATTATCCCGCAGCACCTCAGGGATGTTGTCAATGGGATAAATTACAACTACATTTTCGAAATCCGGGGCAGCAAGAGGCAATACCGTCCCCGCAAGATTGTGCTGGGTGCGCAGGCGGTTGATCTCCCCAAGACCCGCACGGTTTTTTGCCAGTGCGATATAATGCAGCCTGTTGTCCTGGCGCAGTTCCATCCCTACGATTGCCTTGATGCCTGCTTCGTTACAAAGCCTGTAAAATTCATAAATGCCCGTTACCGTATTGATATCGGTAAGGGCCAAAGCCGTCACCCCACATGCAGCCGCAAGCGGTATAAGCTCTGCCACCGGAATGGTGCCGTAGCGCAAGGAGTGAAAGGAATGGCAATTCAGATACATTATTACAAGGCTTTTGGTTTCAGGAATGCACCATTGCAGCGCATCACGGCATTGGCACCAAACCGGTTTTTGATTTTGTCCATCGCTTGGTAGAGGGACATGAGCTCTACGGTATCTTCGAACATATTGATCTGGTAGGTACCGCGTACCAGCCCGCTAAAACGCACACCGATAAGGCGCAGGCTCATACGCCGCTGGTACAGCTTTTCAAAAAGCTCCAGCACCGCCTTGGTCAGGGTGTGGTCGGCGGAAGTATAATCAAGGCTTACCTGGCGGGTTTCCGTATCAAAATTGGAATACCGGATCTTGACTGTTACCGTCGAAGTCAGCCAGTTCTCCTGCCGAAGCTGGTAAGCGAGTTTTTCGACCATGCCACAGAATACGGCCCGCAAAAAATGCAGGTCGGTCGTATCCTGATGGAATGTGTCTTCTGTAGACAAAGATTTGCGCTCACGGTGTGGTTCCACCGGTGTGTTGTCAATTCCGTTGGCTTTTTTCCATAGTTCCAATCCATTTTTACCAATCATCTCCTGCAACACCTGTCCCGGCATTTCAGCAAGTGTTTGTATGTTGCGGATGCCAATTCGGGATAACAACGTAAAGGTGGCGTTGCCGACCATAGGAATCTTACGAATGGAAAGCGGGTTAAGGAATTGCTGCACCTGTTGGCCCGATATTTCGAGGTTGCCTTTAGGCTTGCCCTCCCCGGTGGCGATCTTGGAAACAGTCTTGTTCACGGATAAGGCAAAGCTTATCGGCAGGCCGGTTTCGTGGGTGACTTTTGCTGCCAGCTCATTGGTCCATTTATAGGCACCATGAAACTTGTCCATCCCGGTAATATCGAGGTAGTGCTCATCAATAGATGCCTTTTCCACTACCGGTGCTTTTTCCTCTATAATCTGGGTAACGGTATTGGAATAGCGTGAAAATAATTCCATATCGCCCTTTACAATTTTTGCTTCCGGGCAAAGCTTTAGCGCCATTTTAATGGGCATGGCCGAGCGCACGCCAAACCGGCGTGCCTCATACGAGCAGGAAGCCACCACACCACGGTCGCCACCTCCTACAATAAGGGGAATCCCTTCCAAATCAGAGTTTTGTAACCTTACGCAGGATACGAAAAAGGTATCCAGGTCCATGTGCACAATCGAGCGTTCCATAATCAATTCATTTTGTACTCCACAAAATTAGGATAGATATTCCCAAAATAGATTATATTTGTCGGGATAAATAATCCCAAAAACGCTTATGTCTTTATTCTCTGACAATATCAGGCACCTCCGGATGAAAAAAGAAGTCTCGCAGGAAATTGTAGCCGAGAGCCTCTCTATTTCACGTGATATCCTTGCTAAATATGAGCAGGGAAAGTCGCAGGCACCCTATGAAAACCTCATCAAACTGTCTCGGTATTACCACGTCAGTATTGACTTGTTATTGACCGTGGACATCCGTAAAATCGATATGGATGGGCTTATACAACTGGATGATAACCGTATCGTGCTGCCCATTACAGTCGACCAGAATGGCGGCAACCTTATTGAGATCATCCCGCAAAAAGCAAAGGCGGGTTACCTGAGCGGCTACAGTGACCCTGAATTTATTGAAAGCCTGCAGCATATTGCGTTACCTTTTTTACGTAACGGTAAATACCGGGCATTTCCCATTGAGGGCCGGTCGATGCCGCCGTTCCAGGAAGGCAGCTTTATTGTTGGTGAGTATGTGGAGCATTTAGAGCATATTAAAGATGGCCAGACGTATATCATGCTTACAAAAAATGATGGCATTGTTTATAAGCGGGTTTACAGGAAAGGAAAAAAGTTCCTGTTCCATTCTGACAACCCTGATTTTGAGCCTTACGAAGTAACCCCTTCACAAATCCTTGAAGCCTGGAAATTCGCCTGTGGGTTTACACTAAACGAATTTGAACCTGATAACATTCCCCACGACACCGTAAAAAATTTATTATTGGAACTGAAAAGGGATGTTAGCATTCTTAAGAATAAAATTCCGTAGTTACTACAGGAGCATCTTTCATCGACTTGTGTTTACAAAAGCAACCGGAATGTAATAGCTTGTTTTTGAATACTTTTGGCTTGTTTGTGCTGCTAAAATATTAGCTTATAAAATATACCTTGGCTTTATAATTATCAATTCCACCGGCTCTCAACCTCACCGTTATGTGATGCTGATTTCGCCAGTTGAACATAAAACAAGGGATATGAAATTTTTAGTGCTGTTCAAAAGGGTAATAATCGAATTAGTTTGCTTATCGTACATATTGCTATTTGTTTACGCGGCTACCAGTAAATTGATAGACTATGAGAATTTCACTGTCCAATTAGGGCAATCGCCTATGCTAAGTGCCCTGGCCGAATGGATTGCTCCAATAGTGCTCGCAACTGAATTTTTATTAGCCATACTTCTTCTTTTTACCAAGTTTCGCTTGTTCGCGCTTTATACCTCTTTTTCACTGATGGTAATGTTTACCACTTACATTGCCATAATACTCAATTATGCCTCTTACGTTCCATGTTCCTGCGGTGGCATCCTTGAAAAAATGGGTTGGTCAGAACATCTGTATTTCAATGTTTTCTTTATACTTCTTGCTATTACCGGAGTCATCTTTTATCCACCAATGCAAAAATCAGTAATATGAACCTTAAAAAAGTTATAGTATTAGGGCTTCTTGCATTCTTAAGTGCAGCAACTACTATCGGACTGTATCTGCTTTCAAAAGATTTGATACAGGCCGAGGGAACTTTTATCCGCAGTTTTCCACCACATCCAGTTGAGTTTGAAAAGCAACTTAATATACATTATAATTCCTATTATTTTGCGGGGTACGACAAAGGCATACTCTATTTGGGAAATTATACCGCACCACTTGTGGTAACCGCTATAGACAGCTCCCTTAGTTTCTCACAAGAATACAGAATTCTTCCAGAGTCGAGCAATTTTACTTTTAAATCCCTTCAGCTCCGGGTCAATCCACCCAACTTCTATCTGAGTGACGGGACAGTACCCTGCATTTATGGAGGAAAGATAAATAACTGGAAAGCAAAATTATTAATGAATGACCTTGCATATTTTACATTAATAGAGCCAATTGATTCTACACGATTTGCGTTTCGATCGAATAAAAGTAGCACCGCCGAAAATATTCTTGGGACTTTTGATCTTCGCAAAGAAGGGGAATTAAAATTGGCTGAAAACCTTTTGCAGAAGCAATCTGACGGTGACGGTATATTTGATACCGATGGGACACTTTTATACAGCAAAGCGACCTCCAAAATTATCTATGTGTATCATTACCGAAACCAGTTTGTAGTCGCTAATAAACTAACCGAACTACTTTATAGAGGGCATACGATAGATACCACTACCAAAGCCCGGATTAAGGTGGCACATATTGAGAAAGGCAACCAATTGAAAATGTCTGCCCCGCCACTTACCGTCAATGCCCATGCTGCCGTATGTGAGCATCTGTTGTTTATACATTCAACTTTACGGGGAAAATACGATAATATGAAGCATTGGTCTAATGCATCAACGATTGACGTTTATAATGTAACCTCAGGGGACTATATAATGAGTTTCTATATCCCAAAATTAAAAGAAGCATCCCTCAGAAATTTCATTGTCACACCAACCCAGATCTTCGTACTGATTGAAAATCAGCTGATGTCGTATACCATATCGAATACGTTACAAAAAGAACTACTGAAGCGAAGCGGAACCGCATTAAATCAGTGAACATTATACTGGCCAGTATCAGGATTTAGATCGAAAACCTGTAAAAGAGTAGATCAACAACTTTAATTCTTTTATTATGAAAAATTTATTTTTAAAAAAAATGCTGCCAGTAGCAGTATTTTTATTAGGCATTTTGGGTGCCTTTACTACAATGTCGATGCAGGATGCAGATGTTGTAGCAGCGCCTAAGACAGGCTGGCATGCCAATGCTGCCGGCCAACCCTGTATGGTTGAACTTACCTGCTCTGATATACCGGGACAGGTTTGCAGGGCGAGTTACCCTAACGGCCTGATTGCCTACGACAAGCCGACAGGTTGCGTAACTGCAGTATTCCGACCATTGTAATTATTGTTTGAGTAGGGAGGCGGTGTATTGAACTATCAGTACACCGCCTTTTGTTTTACAACTTCAGCACTTATTCCAGACTTTCCTTAATCCATTCAATGTCCTCTTTACCTTTTAAAAAGTGATCAAACCATTCCTTTGTTTTTTGGCACAAGTCTTCCTGATTAGGCGGGCTCTGTAAATTATGGCCTTCACTGGGATACAGAAGCATAACATGCTCTCTTCCTAACCGGCGAAGGGCAAGATACAATTCAACGCTTTGGTGCCAGTTTACCTGATTATCATTTTTACCGGACCAAGACAAAAGAGGCGTATGTATTTTTTCGGCATAATTTATAGGGGAATTGCGGTAATAGCTATCCCGGTCATCAAAGAGGGATTTACTCATGTGCCATTGCTGATCCTCAAGGCGCCAGGAGTCGGGCTTTCCGGAATCCCAATTAATACCCAGGTAATAACTTTGTAGGTCTGTAATTGCGCCACCTGCGACAGCTGCTGCAAATATATCTGTCTGACCAATTATAAAATCCGTTTCATAACCTCCAAATGAGTGTCCAATCAATCCGATCCTATCAGTATTAACTATTCCGCTAGCGATAACTTTCCTGACTGCCGAGGTCACCCATTCGTTGGCGGATTTACCGGGATTATCTGTATCGTTAGTAATGTCGGGATAGAATATGAAATATCCATCCGAAAGAAACATGAGGGGGTCAAATCCGACCGGCTGGTAAAGCATAGGAACAGGGTAAAGATTAAAGTCCTGGGATTGCCGCTGGTAAATATGTACTATCATTGGATATTTCTGCCCTTTTCGGAATCCTGCCGGATAGCACAAGTTTCCTTTCAGTGTATCCCCTTTGCTATTTGTATATTGGATGAGTTCTGAAAATCCCCACTCATATTTTACATGATGGCTATTGCTTTGGAAAAGGCATCGTGGCGCATGGGTACTATCTTTTAGCATCAATCTTGGCGGCAGATTAAAGCGTTGCTCTCGGTACACTATACCACCATTGATGATTTTGCCCTGGTCAATAAAGCTATCACCATATATGAGTTTTTTTACCCCATACCTGTGTGACCACACGAAGTATCCTGTATTTCCATTTTCTCCTGTTGCTTTTAGAAGCATATTTCTATCTGTAGAAATAATGGGGCTGTAGTACCCATTGAAGTTTCTTATCAATCCAGCCTCGTTATTTTCAGCTATTGCACGAAATTGAACATTCATTTCTTTGCCCTGTGTTATCCTTTTTGTGTAGCCATTACGTGGGCGATATTCCCAAATATCAAAATTATCATACAGGAATAAGCTTTCGTCACCCTCCGACCAACCGGCAATGCCGCATGCTTCAATTTCACCTCCAATTACATTCCTTTCATTCCTGAAATTACTGTTTAAATGGGCGGTAATGTTTTTGTGCAACCCTGAAAACATGTTATATAAATGCCAATCCCCATCGCTAAAGTATACAATATACTTGCCTGAAGGCGATGCATTAATGTGGAGGGGATATGCACTGTGCTTTGGCAGTAGCAGTATTATAGCGCCATTTTTTAAGTCTTTAAGATAAAAGTCCATCGGCGCGGAATATTTAAATTGCGGCTCATATTTTAGAGGGTTGGCTGACACCAAATAATTGTAATTTCCCGCAGCCATATTCCAAGGCAGGGTATCCGATTCTAATACTTTAAATGATGTTTCCCCGGGCTTCCATACACTAAGCTTTGCTCCAATGGCATTCCCTGCCTTTTGCCGCTGTGGATACACATATTTGTCATCGGCGGCCCAGACTTCCGACGGTTGTTTAAGCGTTGCGCTATTGTCGATTGTTTTTTGTGTAGCAAAAAAAATGTTCTTCATATCAGGGGACACGGTGAGTTTATACACCCAGTCTTTTACAATTCCCGTTTGCTGCCACAAATTATTATTTGTAGCCTGATCCAGTTGATAGAGTTTCTTATCTGAAAGAATGTAATACCCAATTCCCACCGGCGCACTGCCATCAGTACTATAAAAAGAAAATGCCCCTCCGGTAGTATGCCATACAAAATCGGAATATGAATATAGGGAACTTGAAGCAATTACCATGTTCTTAATCCGATGCCCTAATTTTAAAACCCCTAATGTTGACCTTTTACCCTCTGACGTGGTGTAAGCTAATTTAGTACCTGTTGGGGCTAAGGCATAAGACGATACATCTTTGAGACTATAAATTGTCTTTCCCTGTGGGTCAGTCAATTTAAGTGAGTTAGTTCCATTACCATTGGACAATAGTATAAGCATTCCTGCTTTCTTTGAAAATTCAAATGATTTAATATCATCATAACTTTTTGTCAAGCCGCTATTTAAGTCCATTACTACCAGTTTACTTTCACTTTGGCAGGCAAAATATCCTGATGAAGTGAATGTACCATTCTTGTGCTGTGGAAAGCTGTAAGCTGTTGCGCAGCTGCTTCCCCGGACAAAGAGTGTATCCGCCCCATTTTCATAGCTAACACTATAACTTATCCATTTCCCATCATCGGATACGTCTTTCAATTCGGGGCTTCCCCAGAGGTGATAATCTTCCCGCGTTACGGGTTTAGGAATTATTACCTGCCCTATTACAGGGGAGGTAATAAGTAATAAGAGGCAACGTAGAAAACAGATACGCTTTACAGCCAAATGATTGCATCTGTAGATTGTATTTTCCATCAGTAACCCGGATTTTGTGGAAACAGGTTCGGATTCGCTAAAAGCTCTGTCTCAGGCAGAGGGAACAGAGAATCAGTTGGATCCCATCCCGGCTTGATATCCTGAAGTGCCGTTTCCAGTTGCCCTGCCCGTCTTAAATCAAAGAAACGATGGCCGTATTCCGAAAAGAACTCCAGCCTGCGCTGGGTTAGAATTTCCTGTAGTATATCCGGCAGGTTATTAGCGGTGCTGCCAGCCAGCCCTGCTTTGTGGCGTATATGGTCAAGATCCTCGACGGAACCTGTATTGTCACCCTGGAGGGCCCGCGCCTCAGCGCGTATAAGATATTGTTCCGGTAGCCTGAATACTATAGAATACTCGCTTGAAGCTGCTTCTGTAGCAGCCTGGCGGTATTTAGCCGGATAATAATAAATACTGTTGCCGTCTGTAACCTGGCCTATCCACGCTGCTTTACGGGCATCTTCGGGAGAAAAAGCATTCACTAACTCATCTGTCAGGGCTACTGTTGCGGGCGGGGCGGCAAATAATGTGAATGTCGCTGCCTCATCGGTATTACGCCCTTCCACGGCGGGAGATAACTGCCAGATTGTTTCCGGAGAATCCTTTAAAAAAGTATGCTGCAAATTCATTTCATCGGAATAAAGGGCAGTATAATTTATGACTGACGATGCTACTTCTGCGGCCTCAGCCCATTGGCTGTTGTAAAGATAAGCCCGTGCTAATAGTGCAGCAGCGGCATACCTGTTTGGGCGTACACGGCCGATGCCATAATATTCCTCCGGTAAAAGGGCAATAGCCTGTTGAAGGTCGCTGATAATATGCCCATAAATTTCCGCTGAAGGCAGTCTGGGCACGGAACTGTTGATCTGATAGTCTGTTGTTGTCACATAGGGAATGTCACCATAAAGATTTACCAAATAGAAATGCAGCAGCGCCCTTACAAAAAGGGCTTCACCTTTCAGGCGCTGGACATCCTGCGAAGAGAGCGCCGTTGAGGTATTTACCCCTTCATAGACAGCATTTGCAGCATAGATTTGACTATATGCGGCATTCCAATAATTAGTAACGTAAATATTTGAGGGCAACAATGCATTATTAAAAAAGTAAAATGCCGCATAGGATGACGCTCCATAAAAAGTAAGTTCATCGGTATACACCCCTAAATTATGGGAAATGCCAAGTGACGTACCGGATAAAATGCCCTGATCGCGAATTCCTGCATAGATGTTTACCATTGCTGCATTTGCTGTATTGCTTTCCAGAAATACAGAACTTCCTGTCAATTGTGATTTAGGTAATTCAACGTCGACAAAAGAATCACAGGAAACAGATAGCAATACCAGCAGTGTAGAAGAAAAAGTGCGGAAGCCAAATTTTGAAATTATTTTTGTGTCCATACGGATAAAGTTTAAAATGTTAATTGAATCCCGGCAGATATCACCCTTAAAGGCGGGAGGAAGCCTAGCGTGCCAAATTCGGGGTCGCCACCCTTGTATGGCGTAATCGTTAGCAAGTTCTGGGCTTGCAGCAGTATGCTGCTTTTAAGGCCATTGGATAAGTCAGGCAGGGTATAACTGATTGCGATATTTTTTAACCTGATGAATGATGCGTCAACAATATTGGCATTGCTGCTTTCATAAAGTGACTGCGCTGTCACGACTTCAGAATTAAAGCCAGTGGTATAAACCTGATGGGAACTACTATCCCCCGGCACCTGCCAGCTATTGACAAGTTCCACAGGCTGATTATTCATCATGCCACCATTCCCAAGGGTAAAACCCTGATTTTTCTGTTTGACAAACTGGAACAGGAAATTCAAAGTCCAACTTTTATATCGTATCTGATTCTGAAGGCCACCATAAAATTCAGGGCTAAGGTCGACGGCGGTTTGCTTATCATCGGGTGATGTAATCTGCCCGTCACCATTTACATCTTCAAACTGATACACTCCGGTCTGTTCGTTAATACCTTTGTTGTTGTATACCATCCGTATAGCGAGTGGCTTGCCAATACGATACAGCTCCTTGTATACAGAACTTTCCAATCCGGGGAAAGAGACCAACTTATTACGTGGAAGGGTCAGATTAATATTGGTTGACCACGAAAAGTCCTTTGTATCAATATTTTTTGTGTCTAGACTTACTTCAAAACCGGTATTCTGGACCGTAGCATTCAGGTTAGCCTGTAAAGATGTAAATCCAGTAGTAGCCGGTACCGGTAACCCGACTAGCTGGTTAGAGGAGCGATTCCTGTAGTAAGCAGCAGTAAGGAAAATGCGGTCTTTCAAAAAACCAAGTTCCAGTGCAGCCTCAAGCTTTTTGGTCTTTTCCCATCCGAAATCAGGATTGTACAGACGGGAAGGCAGTAGTCCTACCACTCCCTGGTACATAACACCTGATGAAGTATACGTGTCCAGAAACTGGTAATCGCCGATCTGGTCACTTCCGGTAGATCCGTAACTTCCCCTTATCTTCCCGAAGCTTACAACGTTCTGGTTCTTTAAAAATGTCTCTTCTGAGAATATCCAAGCTGTACCAAGGGCTGCAAAGCCTGCAAACTGGTTTTCAGTACCAAAACGGCTTGAACCGTCCCGCCTTGCGGTAAAGTTTATAATGTATTTGCGGTCCCATTTGAGATTTATCCTTCCAAAAAATGCCTGATACTTATACGTCACTTCATCACTTAACGGTATTGTCCTTGAGGATGCAGCAGCCAGGTTATAGATCAGGCTATTGGATGTAAACCCAACACCATACTGCGTTAAATTATTTGAAACCTGTTTTTGAAACGTCCCGCCAACAAGAACATCGAATTTGGCCTTGCTTACATCCAGCTTATAACTTACCTGAGGTTCTGCTATCCAGGACCTTCGGCTTACGGTGTTGACAAACAAGGCGGAATATTCACTACCCAGGTTAAATGCAGGATTGTACACTGTTGATGGCGCAGTCCTTGTCTCATCATGATTGGTTGTGGAATACCCAAAGCTGCTTTTAATTATGAGATCATCGGTAAGTGTATAGGACAAGACCGAATTTGCGATAAAATCGTTGGTTCTTGATTTAAATTCAGCCGCCAGATTAGCCAATGGATTGATCCAAGTTCCATTTTCCCAGTTTAAATTCCCCTGCGCATCATACAGTTCGGGCGCATTAGGTGCCAGTGAACGGGAATCAATCGTAGGGTCAAAAGCCGGCTGGTCATTATCCTGTACCACATAACTACCGGATAGGCTTAATTTGAAACGCTCATCAGTTGAGGCATGGTTCAGGCTAAAATTACCGCCCCCTTTTTTATAAATGAAGTTTCCCGGTACTACGCTCGTCTGTGTATGGTAGTTTGTGCCGAATAGAAACTGTGTTTGCCCCGTACCACCGGAAACAGAGCCTTGAAAAGCTGTAATTTCTGATGTACCACCTGTAAGTTCCTTCTGCCAGTCTGTATACCTGTTACGATCCCAGGCACCATTGATATCATAGGCATACTCGGGATATTGGGTAATACCATCATTTTCAAAAGCTTTGGCCCTCATTGCAAGATATTGTTTGGTATTCATCAGGTCCATGAACCGTGTTGTATTCCCTACACCAGTTGAAGCATTAACGGATACTTGTGTTTTGACTATTGCACCTTTTTTGGTTGTAATCAATACTACACCATTGGCACCCCGGGAACCGTATATGGCGGTAGCATCAGCATCCTTTAAAACTTCGATACTTGCAATCGCATCAAGGCTAATACTGTTAAGGGGATTGCTTGTTGCCGGAAAAAGTGTAGCCGTTGTGTAGCTTGAACCTATACTTTCTGAAGAATACGGCACACCGTCAATAATATATAGAGGGGCATTTGCATCCCCCCGCAAACTGTTGCGGCCTCTGATTGCTATATCAAATCCACCTCCGGGCGTACCTGTTGATTGGGTGATACTAACACCGGGCATCCTTCCCTGCATGGTTGCCAATACATTAGTGACCGGCTGCGTTTCAATTTCCTTTGATGTAATTCTCGAAATACTTCCGGTACTTTCTTTCTGCTTTACGGAATAATACCCCGCATTGATTTCCAATTCCTCCAATTGGGTTGCATCTTCCTGAAGCATAATGTTGAAAATAGTTTGCTCCCCAATAGCAACTTCAACAGTTTTAAATCCTGTGAATGAGAACACAAGCACCTCATTGTTAGCGGCTGTTATAGAAAACCGGCCTTCAGCATCGGAAATTGTGGAGCGTGTTGTACCTTTTACCATTATGATAACTCCGGGCAATGAGCCCGAAGCATCGGATACGGTACCGGTAATGGTTTGTTGAAAATACACCTCACCCAAAGGTGAAGCATGTGCCCGGGCTAAGGCACTACAAGGGAAAGGTGCTAAAGTAAGAGAATAGAAAAGCACCCTCAGCCCATTGTTAGCTGAAATAAATTTCATAACATTGGTTAAGATTAAATGAAACAAACGGTTTTATTGGTCTATGCCTTCTGTGAGTCGCCAAACTAACACAGAGGGCTTTTTTATGTAACTAAATAAAAAAGTAACCCGGCCTTTCCTCTAACTAACTCAAGAAGGAATACCAGTACCGGCCGGGCAACTTAACTATGAAAAATTTAAACCATAGGCATAACAGATTACGTATTGCTACTGTATGCGAAACCAATGCTGAAATAAGAGAAGTAAAACGCTAAGAATTAAAGCTGAGAAATAGTGTCCTAAAAAAGGAGGCGTGGGTTTAAACTCAGCTTATCGAACGGAGGTACTGGTATACCATGCAACAATAAGTGAGCCCACGCCATATGGCGTGAGCATTTGCACTTATCTTCCCGTTGCTAAAAAGTACCAGTTTTCCGTTCGGGATTCAAAGCGAATGCTTCAAATTTTATAATTGAAGTATCGCAAATTTAATTATTTACAAACAAAAATAATAAAAAAAATAAGTGTGGTATTACAATACCACACTTATTTTTCAATTAATCTGCAAATTGCTTGAAATGTATTATATGATTACAGATTCTGTAAATAAAGATTTTCAATTGCATTTTGGAAAAAAACTTAAAGAAATCAGGACTTTAAAAAAATTAAGTTACAGACAACTTGACGCATTAACTAGTCTAGACCATAGCTACATAAGTAAAATTGAAAAAGGAGATATAAATGTGACGTTAGATACAGTGCTAGAATTGGCAAAAGGTTTAAAGGTCACTACTAAAGAGTTATTTGATTTTGAATTTTACTTTGAAGATAAATAGAGATGCGAGAGCATCTTTTTTTGTTTAAGGAAATTACTTATTGTGGATATACAGATAATCATTTCTTTTAAACATGTATTATTTATTACCTCAATTAATTTCTTAATGTTGATACTGAATAAGCATAGATAAAATACCTATTAATGGGTATTTTATTATCTACAATTCTTCACTACATTTCCCTTAAAATCAGAAATATAAACTTTTGTTTTTTAAGCTATTAAGTTTAGTTTTTCAACTTAACTTTTTGTATTCCATTACCCTTAAAATTCTATCAATCGAAATCTTTGTGCCTATGAAAACCTTACTTTATTCCTTTGTTTGCTGTTGCTCGTTTTTATTTTCGTTTGCTCAAGAGCCTACGGAGTCGGTAGACCGTCCATTAGGTTATCGTTTAAAGAGAAATGTGGTAGATGAGATTATATATAAAGATAACGGACTGAAACCGGACTTTACAAATTACCGAAAACTCAACTACAGAGTTTACTTTCGTAAAGTTAATTATCCCGTCGCCACAATTGACGGTAAAAAATATCAATTGATAACTATTCCCGGTGCCAAAAGGCAATTGCCCCAAAATGAAGATGAAAAAGCTAAATTGGGTGCAGGAGAAGCTTTGCTTGTGGGTTCACTTATAGATAAAGACGATTACGATCAAAATTTTTGGATTGAAGAGGGCCAGATTCAAACTAATACCGATACTGAGTATTATAAATATGCAAACGACGTTTCTTTTGGAGTTTTAACTGCTCCTTTCAAATATAGGTTGAAAGCTGGTAATGCTCCACAATCCATTTTAGATGGTGACTTTAACCTTGAGTCTTACCTTGGATGGAAATGGAGGTTATCATCGTCGAAGCCATATTATATCGTTCCTTTCGGTTTTGCCGGTGTAACGTCTTTAAAATATAATAGCGACAATAACACGGGAATAACCGAAGGTAACGGCGAAGAAAATGGAACAGGAATTACCTATGGTGCCGGTATATCAGTCCGATTGGGTGATGTATCCCCAGGTTTTATAATAGGATGGGATCATGGACTTGGAACTCTCGGGTCAACTTTTATATATAGCGACAAACCTTGGATAAGTTTTAGTGTTAACTATGACTTCTTTAAGCCCAAAAAGACCGAAGAGACTCAAGTGGAAAAGTAAAATCAGTTTATTTCGAACCTATGAACGATAGCTTCTCTAACAAATATATAGTTCTAGTAGCAGGGATTTCCATTGCTTACTTATTTCTTATGCCTTGTAGATAAAAAGATTATTAAAATCAAGGCAGTATCGGGAGGCTCTATGCGTTAGGCAGTATGCTTTCAGCAGATTTATCGATAACAAGTACTTAAGTATAAAGCGAAATGAAGCTGGATAAACAGAATGAGATATAGTAGCTTTAATAATTAATTTCATACGAATGGAACATGCTAAACATTGGGATACTGGCGAGCGTATCGTAAGTGAACTAGCTTCAAAATTATCTTAAATGTTGATACTATGAAAAACTTAATGATAAGAGCGAACTAAAAGTTAATATGTATACTGATTCCAGTTACCTCTTTATTGTATACAATATTAAAATTCGTAATTATAAATTCTAATGGAATAAAAAAAAATAAATATATTTAAGAGAAATTTTACTTCAATTGTGAATAAATAAAAAAAATATATGAAGTTACCAAATTGTATTACGCCAAGACCCGGTGAATCAGTTGTAGCGTACACGGGTACAACAAAAATTGAAGGCGAATTTCTTGGTTATAATGTTTCCGACGATTTATTAATAAAAACACAATTTGGTACTACAAGTATCATAAATGATTATTTAAAAGTTCGACCTAAAGATCCCATTTCACGAACTCCACCTAATTGGGAAAGTTTCAAAATAAGCGGTCAAGTTATAATGGCAACACCTACAGAAATCGATTCTTTTAATGATTTGTTAAATGTACGGATTGCTCCCGGACCTTCATATCTTGATCTTATTTTGGAAATATGGGCTAGGGGCTACGAAATATATCTTGTTGGAGGCACTGTCAGAGATGTTATTAATGGCCAAAAAGCAAATGATGTAGATTTGGTAACGAGCATGCCTTTTAATTTACTTACCCCATTGGTAGATTCTATGTACGGCAATAAAAATTATAGCCGATCAATTAATAACGGATTTATTAACATTGCTAAAAATGGAGAATTTGATCCGAGCATTGATTTAAAAAATTTTTTTCTTTTCGCACCTGGAACACCTTTAGCTACTTTCGGTTCTGATCTCACAGTAGATTATAAGTTGCGGGACTTTGCATTTAATGCGATTTATTATGACCCGGTAAATTACTTTTTTATTGATCCATCTGGTCGAGGTATTTCTGATGCTAAACAAAAAATTATCCACATTGTGAAAGATTCAACTATTGAGCACCCAAATTATAATAAAGCGAATGTTTTAATTAGGTTTTTCAAGTTTTTGCATAGAGGTTATACTTATACAGATGAATCGCTTAAACAAATTCAAGAAATTTATATGCCTCTTTTTTCAGGGATGGGACATACTAAAAGAATCCAATACTTCAAGAGTCAGCTTTTAAAGAAGCATCCCACATACTCACATAGTCATTTGATTGAAAAAACTAAATCGATGATGACTGAATGTGGCTGTGCAGAAATTTGGGATAAATTTTATGAGCCATATTTAGAAGAACTTACTGCATAATTATGATGTATTATATTCCCATAGAGAAAATTAATAGCGCCTATCATCCAATTGACGATTCGGAAAAAATACTGATTGTTAATGATTTAGAAGCGGATGATTATAGGCAAGCATTTAAGAGAAACTTTGATATGGTTTTGGCAACTGTTATTATCAATGGTGCGACCTACACCAACTCAGAGATATTGGAACCAAAGAAGCATATTGATGATCTATGCTATATCCAAGTCAATGAGGATGGAATTCCAATTCAGTTTTTGCAAAGTGAAGATTTAAGTCCAAATATAGATTGGATTGAATCTTGTATTAATGATGTAAAGTCGTCCGATTATTATTATCACAATTTTTATACAACCCTCGATAATAATTATATAACACCCTATATAAGTATTTCAGATCATCAATCTCAATTTGTTGACTATAAGCTTATTTCAAAATTTTCGAAATTGATGATTCTTGGAGGGCCTGGATCGGGCAAAACATCTCTAATGAGGAAAGCCACTTATGAATTATTAAAGAAGCTTAAAAAAAATAAGCGAGGGCTTCTTCCAATATATCTCAGACTTCGAGACCTTAATTTCGAGAATTCTACAATAGATATTACGAAATATATTAATTTATTATACACGAATATAGATAAGCATTATTCAAAAACTGCTGAAATTGAGGGTAGAATTATATTAATGTTCGACGGGCTTGATGAAATTGAGCATAAATATCGCCCTGAATTCATCAAATGGATGGATAATATTATCTTAAATAAAAGCAGTTTAAGAGTAGTAATATCTTCGAGGGAGATTACAGATTTGAGCAATTCAAGTTTTAAAGATTTTAATGTATTGCGTGTAGAGCCGTTCAATTTTAATCAAGTCGAAGAGTATTGTCACCGTATGATTCCTTCTATAAAAGCACGAAGCCATTTTTTTCATATCATATATACTAACGATCATCTTAGGCAATTACTGTCAAATCCCCTTCTTTTAAGCCTATCTATTGGGGTTTTTATGAATAAAAATATTTTCCCGAATAATATTTCTAATTTAACACAGGAAATTGTAAACCATTTAGTAGAGGATTGGGACATTAATAGAAGTATTAGAAGATATAAAAATCTGAATCCTTCATTAACTAAAAGCTTTTTAAGTAAACTATCTTATTTTTTACAAACTAATGCAAAACTTTCATTTGGGGCTTATGAAGTAAATCATCTTTTACCATACAAGATTTCCGATTTTAGTATTGAAGATATTTTGCGGGAAATAAATGAAAATACTGGACTAATAAATATCCATGGTACTGCATGGAGTTTTTCACATGTCTATTTTCAAGATTTTTTTTGTGCAAATTATTTAATTGATAAATCCTCCAGTCTGATTGATGACTATGAAACATTTAATGCAAATCAAAAATGGATTAATGTATGGAATCAAACCATAGAGTATAGCAGTGATCCAGAATTTTATATTAATCAGGATAGCCAAATTTCAAAAGATCAGTCTATGTATCTAAATAGGTTAATTACAATTCTACGAAGATCTGATTATTTAGATAGTGCACTTCATGGTGTTGTAATTGAAAAGCTTAATGAGCTAATTAAAGAATATGATAAAGAAATTAAAGAAATATCTTATACCGAAAATTTGATAAATTTAAAATTGAAAAAAAGTTCGTCGATAAAAATTGATCTTTTGGAAGAAATCTTAAATAACTTATTAATAAAAAGTTCAATCAATAATGCGCAACCCTTTTATCATAAGCTCGATAAGAACAAAAGTAAATTTGGAGATTTAATTATAACTCTACTTCAATTTCAAGATAACTTTTATCTCAAAAGAGATGCTAAATCTATAAAGATCTATAAAGAAGATTTGAACTTGCACCATTAAACTTTTATTTTAATTAATTTAACGCAATTATATATTGTAATAGGAAATTATTAAATTTTAAATTTATTCTTAAGATTACATATCTTATTATTATAATTTAATGATATACAATTTGCGTTTTAGCGAGTGTGTCTTTCATATCGACCCTATTCGATGCGCCTTTAAAAAGGTCGCCTTCACTTTTAATTCGTGCAATGGCATTTTAGTGGTCTTTTATCTATAACGCTTTTTAGTTCATTCCAATACAGCAGGCTATTGAAACTGTCGCGCAATGGTTTCGAGCGCAACGAATTGGCGCAAGCTATTGTAGCGCTAAGCGAGCTTTAAAATGTCAAGGTACATTTTATTATCGAGGTGTTGAAATGCTTAAAACTACAAGTGTTATAAAAGATACCAATAAAGCAAGTCCCATAATAGGGTTTAATTGTCAATATGGAAAATATCTCTTGATTGCTAATGCCGGTATAGCGTCTATGAAAGTTACGCTTGATTTCATATGGACATTACTGGTAGCGCACTGATAGCCAACTTTTATAATTGGTAGGTGGATATGGATTTAAAGACCTGAAAATTATCTATATCATTCTCTCTGCGATACGATTGTAAAGCTGTAAAATCTTTGAAATTTAGTTCCCTCTCGCCCCAAACACAATAAACCAAATTATAATCATTGTCACTTAGATATTTGTTTAATATGTCTTTTCTTAAATAAGTAAACCTCTGACTTTCATTTTTCGCTTTATATCGGAAATTTACTGATGCTAATTTTCCTTGAGTGTCAAAGGTATCGAGATGTTCTGAATGACAATTGAGTTGCATTGCATTACCAATTTCCTTAGAAAGGGTTGTCTGGTGGCCTTGTATATCTAAACTTTTTGCGCCTGAATGATAATCCATCACAGGGAGCAACACATTAAAATTAGTCGTTTTATTTTCAACCTTAACATGTTTTCTGTCTTTCTCTGTAGGAAGTCCCAGTTGCTCGAAGATGTTATACATGTCATATTCTGGGTGACCTGCTCCTATCTCTATTTCCTTGGAGTCAGTAATAAATGAAATTTCGGTCTCATTAGTAGCAGCAGCACCTGGCATTATATGCAGCTCTCCAGCAAAGGCTGTTTCATTTTGGATAACTTCGGGGAGCCATCTTCCTCCAACATACTGCTTATCAAGTAAATTTATAAATTCTGCATAGTCTGTTTTCTTTACCATCATCGTCCTGATAAAGACAAACATCTTTCTCTCCAATTCATTGTCTTTCTGACTACAATAACCATCCAGGCAAATCCATTGGGAATTATCTCCAATTAAATTATTAGATTCAAAATATTGTGATAGCTCTATAGGGTCTTTTCGACGGAACCAGTTGATAAGGGTTTCTTCGGGTTCACCAAGTAAATTCTCGTGTATAATTCTTTTTTTTCTGGCTTTTTTCGGGAAACTGAGATCGATATCTGCATCTACTTTTCGATAATAATCCCACTGGTTTTCCAAAAGCTTTTTATCTTGTAGCAAGCCGGCAACCTCATAATAACCAATCCAAGAATATTTTTTCCCATAGCGCTCCACCTTAGCGCGTTCGTGTTCCTCGCGGGATCCATTTCTTATGAGATAATCGTCGATACTACCGAATTGTTCGACATTCCAGCCCAAGTTAAAAATCCTCCAATAAATTTGCTTTCTAACCTTTTTCTTAAGTGGCGGATTTGAATAAGAATGTCCATCCTTTACAATGTTTCCTATAGTATAATTACTAAAGTCTATATGTATCGGATCAATGGACAAGCGTTCTGATTCTTCATAAGGAAATTCGCCATAGTCACGTATTCCCCCGTGTTTGTATGGAGGAAATATATTCTTTTTTTCTTTATTTGTCAGTAGCTTATCTTGTTGCATTAATACAAGCTGAATAGATCGGGAAGCGTATTCCCTAGCAAGTATGTGGGTTGTTCCAAATACTGCTCCTGGTATGAAAAGCAATTGATAAAGGGTTTTTGCTGACTTTGCAGAAAATTCATTGTACGAAGGCGCATCTACTGACCGCAAGTAAAGTAGTGCTCCATAAAGAACACCTAAAGTCCTTTCCCATAGGTAGGGATCATTACACTTTAATGAATAGACAGCTAATTTTAAAAAGTATTCGGGCTCGACCCTTGCAAAATAATATAATGCTTTTGTTGCATTATCTCGAAGGGTTCGGTTAGTTGATGTTAAGCACCACATAATTTTTTTAACCTGCAAATGATTTTTTTCCGTTACTATCTCGCTCTGTCGTAACTTTTTTGGAAAATTAGACAGAAGTTGATAAAGGTTTCCTGATGAATATAACCCATATGATTCTCTTACATATTCTGTCCAGGATAAATCTCGTTCGCTAACCGTAAGTGATAAAAGTAAATCCGATAAAAAATTACCGTTGAGTGGATGATTTGGATTGAATTCGGTATTGGTAAATAACTTAAATATTTTTTTTCTCTTATCAGTTGTTATAAATTCTGAAGAGATGATGCTTTTAATGAGATGAACGTCATAAGATATAACTGTTTCATTCACTTCAAACAGACACTCCATTATCTGTGTCTTAGATTTTTGAGAATCAGTCTTATGGTAAATTGAGGGGCCGAATTGTTTTAGAGCAAGTATGTTTAGGGATCTAATGATATCTTCAAATAAGGGATGGCGAGTTTCCCAATTTAGAAGTTTCATTTCAAATATTTGGCTATTATAAAATAAGTAAAGGGCCTCTAATGTTTCTATTTTTTTTATTAGTTCTTTTGCGATAAGATATCCGGACAGAAGGTCATATACAAATGTTATCACTTCTATATCATGCCATTCTCTAAAAACAAGAAGGTCCTCGCTTTCAACCATAAAAAATTCTTCTACTGTAAAAATCCCAGGAATCACACAATTTAAAGGTATATCCCGGGCATTATTGTCCCATAGATATGTGGCAATCGCATCGAGACTATTTTGAAGAAAATTTTTATTAAAACGAATATCCCTTTTTAGTTTGGATATTATGCTGCCATTGGTTTTAAATATAAATTGATCTAAAACATCAAATAAATCTTCGTGTTGAAATGAAACAGTTTGACCCGACTTAGTTTGACAGAAAATTTTGAGGTAGAGAGGCTCTTTAAAACGCATTATTGCCTGAGAATGATTCAGAAGTGTGATATTATGATAGGATATGTATTTGTCTATAGCTTCTCTTAAGTTACCATTTTCAAATCCGGACATTTCTATTTCATACAACTTTCCCCTGACTGTATGTTCGAAATAATTTTCAGGAAATAGCTGGTCACGATAAGAGGTGCGATATGATATTACAAAAAGTATGTTAGTATATCGTGATTTTATATCATTGCAAAAATTTTCAATCCCAAACCAGATGCTTTTCCAATGTATAGCTTCATTTAATCCGTCAATAATAAGTAAGGTTTTTGTATCATTGATGCGACCGGCGACATTTAATGCTGACAAAAAATCTTCAAAACTCCATGTAGCAGGGATGTCCAATATTCCTTTGATTTGTTCCGCAAATGGACTTTCTGATATGAAATCTTTCCCAAATAGAAAGATGGCTGGTTTTCCCGACTTTATTTGGCGTTCAGAAAGATTTACCATAAGATGTGTTTTACCTTTTGAAGCGCCACCGGAAATATGAACTTCAGAAAAATTAAGGTAGCGGAATTTGTCGAAAATATCCGAAAATGGTTCAATGTAATTTCTAAATGTAAAAAAGGGACCAAGCAGAGTATTCCTGCAATTTCTGATGTCATTTTTTTTATCCCTGTCCTTTTCTATTTCTTCCGTATCCCAATGTATTGGCTCACTTTTCTCGATATCCCTGTACTCCTTAAGTGTAAGATAAAAATGAGTCAGATCTGCACCATACTGATTTATAAATGGCAAATAATTGACAAGTTCATGACGGTTACCTTTCCTAATTAACTTCTTCGCATTTTTAAGTATTGCGATCCCACGTTCTATTATAGATTTTTTTTCATCGTCGAATAAAGCTTTAATCTCATCATATATATCAGGGAAGTCCTTTCTATATGTTCCTCTTTCAATAGCCTCTATTGCTTTCTTGTATTGGTTGTTAAATTCAGAAACATTTAATTGCTTTTCATGTTGCTCAATATAACGTTCCAGTTCATTATCACCTAATATTTCAGATAATTGCTTGTCAGCATCACCTTTGGTATGGAGCTCCTCGAGATATTTTGATTTTATTACGCTGGATTCAAGTAATAGATTAAGTTTTTGGGTAAACCATTCGTTGTCGAGAAAATTTTCGGTAAAGAAAAACTTATGAATTCCGGTATATTTGCGTAGATAATTAAGAATTTCACTGTCACCCCAATGGTGTAGCTCTAAAGTAAAACCTTCGGGAAAAATTGTTTTTCCCTTCGACCGTAAAAAACCTATAGATTTATACCAATCCAATTCCTCCGGAGTCAATGACAACTGGCTACAAAGTGTCCATTGTTTAAGTGAATCACCATGTCTTTCCACAGCTCTTTGAAGTGAATGCTTGATTTGTTCCTTTCTTCCTCCTTCGTTTAATCGCCCGAAAAATTTGCATTGCCAGCCCCAAACATCACCATTTGACAATTCCAAATAAAACTCTACACCATCTCCACCACCGCTGTCATCAATGGAAACCAGTTTTCCATTTTCATGATACTCTTCAAAACAGATTTGAAAACATAGCTCTTCAAAACTTTTACTTTTTTTCCCAAGGTATGGTTTTAAATTTTCCCAATTAACAAGATTTTCAGGCATATAAATATATGTTGAACTATGGTTTTTGACTAATACGAACTATGGATTGCTAACAAAATAGTAAATTTATGAAATACTTTATAGAATACCTCAAATTTTATATACTTCAATAGGCGTTAATAAGGATGCATTATAAATATTATTGGCGCTTTAAATATTTATATTTATAGAGTTACAAGCTAGTATAATAAAGTATTAAAATAGACATTAAAAATACCTATCAATGGGTATTTTCTATTAGAGTTATAGTTACTATTTTTGTTAAAATTTGACTTTTTTTCTATATTATTATTCATTTGCATCAGAAAACGAAGCAATTATAACTAACATAAAACACAGATTAATGGGAAATGTAAAGATGCGTATTTGGGACGTCAAACATGGAAATGCAATTTTTGTCCGTACCCCGGATAATAAAAATCTGGTTTATGACCTTGGACGAGGTGACTACTCAGAAAATAGTGATGACCGAAGTCCTTTGGAGACTTTATATGACCACTATGGTGTCCGTGATATTCATTACCTTGTAATTACACATCCTCATAGAGATCACATTGATGATATACTTAATATTGACAAATTTAATGTCAAAATTTTTAAAAGGCCAAGAAATTTGGATAAGGTCGGAATTATGAGCAATATTAGTGAAAGAGATAAACCAAAGTATGACAAATATTTTGCTCTCGATACAGAGTATGTTCATCCGGTTCCTGCAACTTTGGTTACAAGTGATCCAAAAAATTACGGCGATCTGAACAATAGTACTTTTGAAACACCAGGACTTACAACAAATCTTAACAATAGAAGCATATTTACCGTACTGGAGTACCAAGGAATAAAGGTTATTATCCCCGGTGACAATGAATATGCATCTTTGGACCTTTTAATGCAAAAGGAAGACTTTAAAGCTGCCATAGAAGATTGTGATGTACTTATAGCGCCACATCATGGACGTGAATCAGCTTATCATAGTGCATTTGTGAAATTGGCTAATCCACGACTTATAATTGTTTCGGATGGGTCGCTATGTGATACAAGTGCTAACGCCCGTTACTCCGCCGCGGCCAGAGGTTGGGATGTCTATAGAAATGGACAGCCCACACAAAGAAAAATGCTTACAACAAATACTGATGGCGAGGTGTATATCGATTTTGGACATAACGGAACAACGCGCTATTTATCAGTACAAATTAAGTAATATGATACGGGACAAAAAAATTGGTGTAGCACTTTCAGGAGGGGGGTACAGAGCTGCTGGATTTCACTTAGGAACTTTGAAAAAATTGCACGATCTTGGTGTTTTGGACAACGTAGATATTCTCTCAACAATTTCTGGAGGATCGATTACCGGAGCCGCCTATTGCTTGAATAATAAAAGTTTTTTGGAGTTTGAAGAACATATGATTGCTACATTAAGCAGTAAAAGTGTAGTAGGATATGTACTCAAATCATGGCGTTTTTTATTAGTAGCCATTCCACTAACATTGTTGTTAGTTGCATCGCTTTTACTGCCTTTAACGATTTGGGCTTCTTACTCTGTATTTGCACTACTTATATTAATTGTACTAATTGTTAAATATCAGTTTAAAATATTGCCATTAAGTAAAATAATTGAATCTGCCTATAACATTTTTTTTTTTAACGATGCGACCTTACCTCAGCTTTGCCAGTGTCCTGAAATAGCGATAGGGTCCACCAATCTTCAAACAATGCGGCACTTCACTTTTTCTTCAAGAAAAATGGAAGATTCTGCCTATGCGTATTACAAACCGCCGATATACTTCAACAATGAAAACTTTCCTGTGGCTAGAGCTGTTATGGCCTCGACCTGTGTGCCGTTTGCTTTTACACCTATATCTATCGGAAAAGAATTTTATCGGGATAATAAGCAGTACAATGAAGTAGATCCAAAATTGGTGGATGGAGGTATATATGATAATCAAGGTATTCATAAACTGACCCAAGACAATAGTTCATACGCCTGCCAGATCGTTATTGTTAGTGATGCAGGTAGTAAGCTACCTTTTCAGAAAGCCTATAATAATACATTTACACTTTTGTTACGTACGGTAGAAGCATTTATGGTACGTATCAAAAATTTCCAAATGATGCAGAATATATATACTAAAAATCCTAAGAGGGAGGTTGCATACCTCTCATTAGGTTGGGATTTAGAGCAGTGTATCGAAGGCTTTTATAGGAATATGATAGGTGGTACTATTTCTGAAAGCACGCTGGTGGCTCATGAACTATTGCCGGAATGGATACAAAGCCCAAAGGACTACTACGTACAGATAATTACACATCTTGAAAACAAAGTATTATATACGAAAATTAATTTAAACAATCTTGATTCAAAAAAGTTACAAGCAATTAGAGGTATTGGAACTAACCTTACGTGCATCAGGGAATCACTTTTGAAGGATATGATCATTCATGCTGGAAATCTAACCGAGATCCAAATCAGGCTGTATTGCCCTTCGCTATTTGTTGTATAAGATTAATTTTTGCTGCGATGTGTAAATTTAATTAACAGACAGCAATCAAACAGGACAGTAAATAACTCAAAACATAGGAATAATAAAGATTTAATACAATCCAAAATTAATCTCTCTGCATTTAATTATTGACTTTAAGAAGTTCGATATTAAATATTCTGGCATTGACAACTAATTCAGGTACAGTTGTATTCTTTAAATCCTTTTCAACACTTTTAATGAATTCTGTATCAATGATGTTAGTTAGTAGGATGGGCATCAAAATTTTATTTTTAAATTGTGGCAGTCCCTGAATTCTCTGAGTGTCTCTCAATAGTTTCCCGAAATGTCCTCTGAGTTTTACTTGCAGTTTTTCATGCGTTGTATTTTGTTTATACATTTTAGATTCTACAATATAAGTTTTATCATCAATTGCAAAAATGCAATCAATTTCAATATCTTGTAAAAATTTTTGATTAACAAGGTAATTTATATTTAGTTTCTGTAAAGTATTACAATAGGCGTCTAACAATAGCCCATCTTGGCTCTTTACAATATCATATATATCATTATGCAATTCATAAGGTACGAAATAAGTTAGTTCCCTGGAACACACTGGGCATTTTAATTCCTGTAATTTCTTAGGATTCAATCTTAATTGAAAAACACCCCTATAAGTTCCTGGTTCACAATTTGAACATTCTATAAATGCATCCTCTTTACTTGGTGTTAAAATTCCGCTTTCATACAAGTAATGAAAGAGCTTAATACGGGATTGAAAATCGTCTTCCCTATTTAATGTATTTGTAAGGACTTGATTGGTCGAATACAATTTTTTATATGAGTGATTTACATAAAGTTCTTTAGCAAATTTAATTCCCTCAAAAAATGTCCTGAGAGTATGTTCGTTGATAAGTTCGTTACTTTTTTTTGGAGAAAATTGATGTTTTAAATCTTCCTCTATCTCTTTAAAGTTATTTATGTGTCGGCCTACAAAACCGTAATCTTGAAGAAATAATACTATATTTCTTTCTCTGTTTTTCTCTGAGGAAAGTATGCGAATGATTTTCCCTATAACACTCAGTCCTTTAGTTTCAATATCCAAAGATAGTTTATCAAATGATTTTTTGAATTTTGAATTAAAAAACTGTTCAATTAGTGGTTTGAAAAATTCGATTTTATCACCTAAAGAATTGTCAAGGCTAATATTTAGATTTTCAGTCCTAATCTTAATAGTTTCAACATTTTCACTGTCGTGTGCATTAGAAATAATAATTCGCGGAAGTGAGTAGGAAAGGGTCTTCTCGCCGCTTCCAATTGTAGTAGTGTCAAGTAATTCTTCCTTTGAAAGAAGAAATAAATTTTGGCAGGTTTTATTTTGCCAGAAGAGATTATAAAACTTTTTTGATATATCTGACATGTCTATAATTTTTTATGCGGGAATCAAAAGTGATTAATTTTTAATACAAGCTTTGCATCTTAATTCACTTAAGAGTAAGATGTGTTAAAAATAGTTTAAATATTATCACTTGATTAAGTCATGATAAAAATTTTATGCCCCCTTTAAGTATTTTATTATTGACTTTAATATTTTATTGTGCAGCTACCTTTTAGGTACTGAACTGGGACATACCTCCGGTAACTATAAGATCAAAATTGACGCACTGGAGCCCAATGAAATTATGGGAACGGGCTTATATTATATACAATGCCATTACTGCAAACAAAATGAGGAAGGTGTTTACGGTACTATACTATTGCCAAATAAGCTTGGTGACATACTAACCCAGTATATTGCTTATTAATACTTACCTATCCTTGTCTTCAATCTCTTTTTTAATCTTCGCACTAAAATAATTAGGAGACAGCTTAGTGCGGGCCTTAAATGCTGCAACAAAGCGCTGCGTTGTACTGAACCCTGCTTCCTTCGCCAAGGCATCATGGGTATACATACGTTTATGCTTATCTATTTTGAGCTGCTCAATAATATAATCCACTTTCAAATCATTTATATACTCTGAAAACTTTTTATGCCGGTAAAAGAGAATGATGTCTGAGGTGTAACGAATGTTCGTTTCCAAGTAGACTGCAAGGGCAGGCAGAGTGATGTCATTTTCAAGAAATTTCAGACCATGCTCCCATTTTTCTAATAGCCGCACTATTTTAGTTATGGTATCCGGGGCAATGTCCAGTTCACGAGGAATACCCTTTTCTACCTTTGGAGCCTCTTTTTTATTTTCGCTTAAAAGTTTTTTAAATATACGATCCCGTCGCCTTCGGTTTATCAACCAAATAAGCAGCAGCACTACAATAACAGAAACTATTGCCAAACTTATTTTGAGGACACTTTTCGTAGAACGCTCGTTGGCAAGAAGCTGTTCCATATTGTTCTTTTCCCTGACTAATTCACTGGTGTCATAATTTTTATGGATATTATCATACAAATGGTCATGTGTACTGATAAGAACACTGTCCGCTTTCAGGAGGCGGTCCACATAAAACAAAACCTCTTTCGGCTGATTTTGTTTTTTATAAAACTGGATCAGGAGTTCAAAATTTTCCCTCAGATCAGGACGTATGTATTCCCGTTCATCGAATACTTTAGCTACTTTCTTTAGATAGGGCACTGCTTCACCATACCGTTTCATTGCCCAGTAACTCTTCCCGATATAAAAATCAGCCACAGCTACATTGGCATAATCATTTTGCTCCTGAATAGCCGGAATTGACTTTTTCAAATTTTGAATAGCGAGTGCATAATTCCTTTTGCAATACTGGTTCTGCCCATCGAGGTGTAAGAAATAGCTATCCATGTCATGATTATCAAGTCGGTTGGCCTCTGTATAACCCAAAGCCACAACAGCCTCAGATTTTCCATAATTGCCTTCGCTGTTGTAGCAGAGGCCCAACGAATGCAATGTGTTAAGATATGCCCTCGGATTATTATCCTTAAAATATTCCAGGCACGAACTAAATAACTCTATGGCTTCATCATTTTTCTTAAGGTAATATTTTTCATGCGCTATGTTGTACTTCAACTTATATTTCAAGTAATTATCTTTCGACCTTTCTATAAAAGGGCCGGCGGTAAGATAATTTTCAAGTGCCTGTTCGTGCTTCTTGAGTCCATAAAATGCGATACCGCGCGACAGGTAGGCGGAACCTATTACTTTGTCACTCCCGGATTTATTTGCCGCCATGAGCATACTGTCCGTATACATTATTTTGAGATCACTATCCGTACAGTCTACGTAATTTTTGTACGCGGTAACGAGGAGTTCCCAGTCCTACTGCGCTTTGGCTTTTTTGAGAAATGATTTGAGATATACCTTTTGTAAACCTGCATTATTCTTTGTTTGCCTGATCCTGGCAAAAAGATATTTGTAGTCCATCTGGTCAAGAGAATCAGCTGGAGCAGCACACATGGACCCTGAAGCTATCAGGGTAAATACAGAGAATAATGTTGCCTTAAAAATTTTGTTTACTGCCATTTGTAAAGGATAAATAGTTAATACTCGGACTATTTAGAACATAGCGATAGTAAGGCAGATATGTGAAAGGGAGGCATACCAAATGTAGCCAAAATGCTACCAATTAGGGCTATTTTAACAAAATTTAAGACTGTGGATTTTCGGAAAATCAACAGTCAAAAATGCGAATTGCCAAACTCAATGATTTGCAATGTGTTATGCATGCCTATAGATTTGTGAATGAATTCAAAAGCCAACATGCCAGTAATATGGCAACCAGTTTGTCTTACCCGGGTAAATGAACTGATTACTTAATCAGTCACATTTAAATTAATTAACCATGAAGAAAGCTAGTTTACCTTTAGCAGGATTACTTTTTGTAGTCTTATTATGTTCCTGTTCATCTGATGATAGCCTGGAAATTTCAAATCCCAAGGCGCAGGACAGCCCTGAAACGTTCAGGTTAGGTGCATTTTCGCCGGACAATAAACTAAATCCCAACGACTATGCAGGGGAAATCTACAGAAGTTTACTGTCAGATTATCAGTCCGGTAATTACAGCCCTGACTCCCTTGCGGCAGTGGGTGCTATTGTTGATGTACTAAGAGGTAGGCCTACAATTACAACAACGTCTGTGGATGACACTACCGACGAACTCCTTAAAGACATAATTCAATCACCGGAGGCAACTTTCGTAACAATCCTTCAACAATCAGGCCTTTCACAAAATGCCAAGAATATCTTATCCGATTTCGTTGACGACTTTGACAACCTTAAAGCAAAACCTTTTGAAGAAATCTATCCTGAGATTGTCAGCCTGGAAAATGCCATCAGTGGCTCGGGTTCCCTGACCACTACTGATAAAAATGTGCTGTTGACGGTTACTTCCATTGCACGGCATTCCTTTTCCAATAAATGTTGTGAAGATACTGATTGGGAAACATCCGTAGGTAATATCGTGGCGGCAACCGCAGGAGCTTTGATAAGCACTGACCTGGCTGTCCGATATACCCTGATCACAAGAATTGCAGAGTATGAGCTTGTGCCCCTTTAGCTATTTTGAATGTAATGCCAGGTGACAGGACGTTGCCTGGTATTATTTATTAACTCTAAATTTCCCGTTTATGGAACCTACTTTAGGACAAATGCCCGCTGAAGTGCTATACATTGGAAGTGGAAGTGATGATGATGTAACTACAGAAAGGATAATATCGCCCGGTTGCTTTCTTTTCATTTTTGTGAAGGCAGGGATACTTACCCTGAAAATTGACGGAAAGCGCATTTCCTGCACCTCGGGTGAATTTGTTGTCGCCGTCAGCAAACAGCATCACGAGATACTGAAATACGGTAAGAAAGTGTTATGCTATATTGTAAAGGTGCAATGGCAGTTTATCATGGGCACGAAACTATTTTTTAATTTTATAGAAGCATTTGTCAGTAGTGGTGCCGTTAAATTGTTTCCTGATAATTTTGACAGGGCCGTCATGCTGCGCATCATGAAATTACTGCACTATTTTTACGGTACCCGATCAAGCCCTTCCCGTTTTTCGAAGCCATCATTTGCAGCAGCTGTCAGCCTTCTTGTCTTACAGGCGGGTTGGCAATACAATAACAGCACGAATACAGGAGCGTTGAAGTACACCCGAAAGGAGGCAGTGGCCATGCAGTTTTTAAAACTCCTCATGCAGCATTTCCGGAATGAGCACGCCTTAAAATTTTATGCTGATGCACTCTATATTACTGCGGGATATCTGAATAAGGCCGTTCGTGATGTTACCGGGAAAACGGTCGGGATGTGTATTGCCGATGTCATTGCCAGCGAAGCGAAGTATTTATTGGAAACGTCGGATGACAGCATTGAATCCATTAGCGAACAATTAAGTTTCGGATCTTCTGGAAGCTTTAGCCGCTTTTTTAAAAAGCATACTACGATGACACCAAACGCGTACCGAAGGGACTATCAGGGCTGAAGAGCACTTGACAAGCCATCAACTCCTACACTTAAGCGCATCCCGCTAATGTACTTAAACTTATTATGTATGGTACAATCTGCATTTTACAGGAAGATACTTTCAGACATAAGCACAAAGGAGCAGGAACAGTCCATATCCGCTGGCAATGTAATTGACCACGCCGGAAGCATGATTACCTTCTTACACGATGCCCTTTGCGCACTTAAGGAACATCTCAATAAAGTCCCGTTTACGGACAGTAGCGAAGAAATCGGGTTTTTCAGGGAAGTAAAGCCCCAGGTAATGGGTAAGCTCATTTTCTATAATGATGTCTACCGCATTGAGACGACCTGCCCGGTCCAGGGAGGCAAGATGTACCGAAAATATTTTTCGGGGCAGCTAAAACTCCTAAAGCAAAATGAAGCAGGGCATCTCGATATGGATTTCTACCGTTATTACCGATCCGGAAGGACTGACAAGGATACTGAATTTTTTCAACGGGACAAACTGCATTTTATTAACGGGCTCGATATCTTTTATTTTGAAATGGATCCCCATTTTTCAACCTACTATGACCATCTGGTTGCCCGCATTTTAGCGCATGACCTCTTATACGCCTTTTTACTATCCCGTGTAGACCCTGATAACCCTGTCCAGACCGGCTTGCTCGACCTCCCGGAAGACCTTTGCTGGACAGGAACAAAGAATGCGCTTATTGAGCTTATTTACGCCCTTTACATTTCAGGGGTGATCTCACACGGAAAAATCGGGGTGCGTAAAGTAGGGCTCATTTTCCAAGGGCTATTCAAGACACCTTTAGGGGATATTCACCACGCTTTTCACCGAATGAAGGACCGGGCCGGGCGGCGCACACTCTTTATCGACCAGCTGAAAGATTCGCTCGAACACTACATGGATAAGAGTTTATAATAAACCATCAAATTCTCTAAGCAGTACCAACGTACTGCTTTTTTTATGCCTGTAATTTAAAAAACTACGTACCCATTGGCACAACTTGGCAGATAAAGTTTGCTATAAGCACAAACTTCGCGGTAGTATTAATTCAAACCGTATTATCATGAATATAGACAAAATGGAATTTAACGCCTGGATGGAACGTGTAATGCAGCGCTTTGACCTGCTTGCTGAAAAAATAGTCCAGGTAGAACAACGCCATAACAGTATTGATGGCGAAGAATTACTGGACAACCAGGACGTGCTACTGATGCTAAAAATCAGCGCACGTTCCCTGCAACGCTACCGTTCCGGAGGAAGGCTGCCGTACTACACTATTAGCGGTAAACTATATTACAAACTTTCCGATGTGCACCAGTTTATCCGTGATAGTTTTCACGCGCCGCAATCCCTGCGCAACGCCAAAGGCTGACAAACAGCCGGTGCGGTTACCATCGATACAACTTCTATAAAAGCATCGGATAGTTTTAACAACCAAAAGTTTAACTATGGCAGATAATGAGCAAATCCCGAACCGTCCAGATGAGCTTAACGAAATGATGCTTGTCCTGGATAAAAAAGAAAATAAGATCAAAGGGGTTACCAGGCTTTCAAAAGACGGCACCGTAAAAGCCAAAGCAATAGATGAAAAGACGCAGCCCGACTTCCTGCGAATAGAGCGGAATGGCGACTTTTTCACCAACTTTTTCGGCAACTTCATGCGCCAGCTTAAAGAACCGACCCGTTTTGACTTTTTCCGTGTACCCTATGCAGCGGGAAAGGATATAGCCCTTGAACTCCAGGCGCATTTGGATAACCTTGGAAAAGATGCCCAAAAGCTGATTTCCAGGTATGCCCTTAATTCAGAATATCAATTTAAAAATCATAATAATATGGAAACAACGCCTTCAACACAGGAAACAACCGAGTACAAATTTAAACCGGAACAGGTTAATTGGGAGTCACTCGCGAATTTAGGGTTGAGCAAGGAACGCCTTGAAAAAATGAATTTAATGGATCCCCTGCTTAAGGGGTTTAAAACTAATGACACTGTTCCTCTCACTCTCACGATGGGTGATGCGGTGGCAAAACTCGATGCCAGGCTTTCCCTGCAGACCAATGATGCAGGACAGGTGGTAGTAGCCATGCATGGCATACGAAAAGAACCCAACCTGAACTACCCTTTTTTCGGCCACGAATTTACCAAAGAAGACAAGGATAACCTTCTGAATACCGGTAACATGGGCAGGGTTGTTGACCTTTTCAACCAAAAGACCAGTGATTATGTCCCTTCACTAATCAGTGTAGACCGTAAAACGAATGAGCTAGTAGCCTATAAGGCAGAATGGGTGCAGATCCCTGACGAAATTAAGGGTGTCAAATTAAATGATGCGCAAAAACAGGCCTTGCAGGAAGGCAAGCCGTTGCAGCTTGAGGGGATGACCTCTAAGAAAGGAGAATCGTTCGATGCCACAGTACAGTTCAATGCGGATAAGCGTTACGTAGAATTCCTGTTCGATAACAAACCAGCCCAGGGCCAGTCCCAGGGCAGGTTATACGATGAAGCCCCAAGGGAGTTCAGGGGCAAGGAACTTACCGATGACCAGTATACTAAGTTGAAAGATGGTTTAACGATATATGTCAGTGGACTTGTGGATAAGAATGATAAAGAATACCAGGGCTATATTACTTATAACAAAGAAAGCGGCAAAGTAGGCTTTTCGTTCAACAACCCGTCAAAATCAAAAGAGGAATCCCTGCCTGCCGGGACTTCCCAGGCAACGCCTGCGGAAAACAAAGCCGGGCAGTCTGCAACATCTTCAAAGGAAACTGAAAAGGCAGGACAAAAGGACCCTGACGCCACGAAGCAGCAACAGCAGCAACAGCAGCAGGATGCACCTGCAAAAGGCAAGGGAAGGAAAATGTAACGCAAAAACGATGTATTATGATAACAGTACTTGCAGAAAAACCCAGCGTGGCCCGTGAACTGGCTGTGCTGTTAGGGGCGACAGTTAAAAAGGAAGGCTACCTAGAGGGTAATGGTTATGCCGTAACATGGGCCCTTGGACATCTGGTAGCATTAGGGTTGCCGGAAGATTATGGGATTAAGGGATTTCAAAAAGACAACCTACCCATCCTGCCATCGCCATTTTTACTAACTCCCAGGAAAGGCTCAGGAAAAGAACGCCTCTTGCCTGATAAAGGGATACTAAAGCAACTCGTCGTCATTGGCGAGTTGTTTGCTAAATGCCAGAGTATCATTGTTGCAACCGATGCCGGCCGCGAAGGGGAACTTATTTTCCGTTACATATATGATTACCTCAATTGCCGTAAGCCTTTTAAAAGGTTGTGGGTAAGTTCCCTGACTGAAAAGGCACTTAACCACGGGCTCGCCCATTTACTGCCGGGCAGCGACTTTGATAACCTCTACCTTGCCGCCCAGGCCCGTAGCCGTGCGGACTGGCTGGTGGGCATTAACGCCTCGCAGGCACTAAGTATTGCCGCCGGTTCCGGGGTATATTCACTTGGCCGGGTACAGACCCCTACCTTAGGGCTTATCTGCAAAAGGTATGATGAGCATGAAAAATTCATCCCGGAAAAATATTGGCAGCTCCAGTTGCAGCATACAAAATCTTTTATTGACTTTAAAAGCACTTCTGTTTTAACCTGGAACGACAAAGTACAGGCAGAAGATGCCCTGAAATCCATACAGCGTAAAAACCAGGCGGTTGTTACCAATGTCGAAACAGAAACCGTTCAGGATCCTGCGCCATTGCTCTTTGACCTGACCGGCCTCCAAAAGGAAGCCAACCGTAAATTTGGCTTTACAGCCTCCGAAACGCTGGAGATTGCCCAACACCTGTACGAAAAAAAGTTCATTACGTATCCGCGTACCGGAAGCAAGTATATAACACAGGACTTATGGCCTGAACTGCCGGGGCTGATCAGGGGCATGGAAAGTGATGCCGCGATGGGTAAGCTGCTGTCAAAGGTGAAATTCGGCAGGCTTAACAAACACATCGTTAACGAAGCGAAAGTCACCGACCATCACGGGTTGCTGGTTACCGAAAAAGTACCGTCGGCCCTTTCGGTAAAGGAAGGCACCATCTATCACATGATCGCCCTGCGATTGCTGGAAGCCGTGTCGGAAAGCTGTATACGGGAAGTTACCGATATCAGCCTACAGGCGCTCCACTATGATTTCAAAACTAGGTCATCAAAAGTGCTGGAACCCGGATGGCGTGGCATACAGGAGGAGTTCACAGATGCTGAAGTGTCATCAGACACCGTCCCTGAGTTAAAAGTAGATGACCAACTAGGCATTACCGGAGCTTCCCTTTTGGAGAAGCAAACAAGGACACCGGAACTGTATACTGAAGCAAGCCTCTTAAGTGCCATGGAGCATGTTATGATTGACACCGATGACCCAAAACTTAAGCAGGCCATAAAAAATGGGGGCTTGGGCACACCGGCCACCCGTGCCGGTATTATAGAAGCTTTGCTTGGGAGGGAATATATTGAACGAAAAGGCAAAGCACTTCTCCCAACATCGAAAGGCGCATCGGTATATAGTTTGGTAGCCGACAAAAATATCGGTTCGGCTGCCATGACCGCTGAATGGGAACTCGCTTTAGCAGGGATCGAAAATGGCGAAATGGACAGTGAAGATTTCCAAAATAAAATAGAAGTGTATGCCACAGAGGTTACTTCGGAATTACTGAAGGTATACATCAAAACGGAAGGTGCACCTGAACTATTATGCCCCAGGTGTAACGAGCATCATTTACTGATGACCGATAAGGTTGTCAAATGCCCTGGGAATGATTGTGGCTGGTTACAGTTCAGGAAGGTTTGTGGTGTAAATTTATCCTACGAAGAGATTGAAAACCTTGTTTTAAAGAAGCAGACCAGCGTGCTGAAGGGAATGAAAAGCAAGTCAGGTAAATCTTTTAATGCCAGGCTTGTTGTAAATGAAAAATCCGAGGTAACTTTTGCTTTCGAAAAGTAATAAATACCTTAAATGAAAAAGGCTTGCTGTAGCGATACGGCAAGCCTTTTTATTATTTTTTTGATTCCTCAAGAGAAACCTTGCGGAATTCTTTCAGAAGCTTTTCAAGGTCAAGTGATGATTTACGCGCCCTGGTACCCGCAGCCTTATTACTCTTCTCTGTCTGAAGTTCTGCGTCTGCTTTAAACGCTTCAAATTCTGTGGTCAATTTTTCGATTAGTTCTTTCATGATGGATTTAAAATTTAGGGTGCTAAAATACTGTTTTATTTTATATCCATAAGACTATCCAGTTCAGTAATGGCTGAAGGGTAAAGTAGCATCATTAGCCCGCATACAGAATATTTTCGATAACGGGCTTTGATTCAGGAGACTCTCTACTTTTTTGGCGCTGCTATTAAATGTGCCAAATCCGGGTCATTTTTTATCCTTTCCAGTTCCAGGTCAATAATATTTATGATATCCAGTTTGATCTGGCGGTAATTATCTTCAATATCACGTTTCATAGTGTCTTTGCCGTCTTTGCCGATAAACGACCGTATATCCGGTATCTTTTGGTACTGCCTTTCCTCCGCAGTAACTTTTTCTGTGTCCACGACAATTTCCGAGTGAAAGATCTTTTGCTCGATACGCTCGTCAAAATTATCAGAGACTGCGCCGACAAACATTCCCTGGGTCAGTGTTGATATCTTAGAGGCCGGGATAAGGCTGTCAAGCTGTGTGGATATGGAAGTGGACTTATCACTGCGGTTGATGGTCATGCTCTGCCTTTTCTGTAAGACCTTCCCAAAGCGCTCAGAAAGGTTCTTCGCTGTTTCCCCAACCACCTGGCCACTAAAGATATTACCTACCGTATTCTGTATTACCTTGCTTTCCTTATCGCCGTAATCCCGAGTGAGCTGTGAGTAATCCTGAAAGCCCAGGCATACAGCCACCTTGTTGCTACGGGCTGTTGCAATAAGGTTGTCAAGGCCACGAAAGTAGATCGTGGGCAGCTCATCAATAATTACGGAACTTTTAAGCTGCCCTTTCTTATTGATCAGCTTTACGATCCTAGAATTGTACAATCCAAGTGCTGCGGAGTAAATATTTTGCCGGTCAGGGTTATTGCCTACGCAAAGTATTTTAGGCTCCTTGGGGTTGTTGATGTCAAGGGAAAAATCATCCCCGGTCATTACCCAGTACAGCTGCGGGGAAATCATCCGTGACAGCGGGATTTTAGCGGATGCAATCTGTCCCTGAAGCTGGTCCTGTGCGCCGCCCTGCCAGGCATCCATGAAGGGTGAAAGGTAATTTTCAAGATCGGGATATGTGGTTAGTATGGTAAATACATCAGCATATTTTTTATTTAGCAATTCAATCGCGTGCGGGAATGTGCAATACCGGCCATTATCATATATTTTTAAAAACCAGATGATAGCTGCCAACAAGATAATGGGAGATTCCACAAAGAAATCCCCCTGTTTTTGTATCCAGCTCCTGTTGAGGTTCAGCATGATCGTATACGCCGATTCATAAGCATCCGAAATATCCGTCATAAAATCGGGGTTAATGGGGTTACAACGATGGCTCTTTTTTGGGTCGTCGAAATTAATTACGTAGAATTTTGGCTTTACCTTATACCCCTCGGTGTTGTTTAACAGGTGGTTGTAGGCTATTGTAGAAAGGTCGCTAAATTTGAAATCATAGATGTACATCGAAAACCCTTTTTCGATATGCTGCCTAATGTAATTATTAATAATTGCAAATGACTTACCCGAACCCGGCGTGCCCAGCACTGTGGTTGCCCGGAAGGGATTCACGACATTGATCCAGCCCTCATGCCATTTACCATTATAGTAAAATTTGGTAGGGAGGTTGACCGAATATTCATTTTCCATCAAGTGCGTTTCCTGCTGGAAACTCTCATTCTCCGTATTAAAAACATCATCCATGAGATTGTTTCGCAGTAATCGGGACATCCATACCCCTGCCACCATCAGGGCGATGTATCCCGCGCTTGTGGTAAGTATATACAAAACGATACCAGTGTTTCCAAAGGATTTTAGAAGCGGCGTATTGAAGAAAAATAAAGCAAATCCAATGATAAGCGTGCCATTGATCTTCCGCCATGTTACTTTCTCATTCTTGACACCTTTGGTACCCAGGCAGCTAAGCGCCAGTAGCAGGAGTGCAAAAAGCTTGGTATAAACAACCTCCGAAAATAAGCCTGCCTTATCCTGGAAACCGGCCAGTATTTTGTTAACCAGTTGTAATGTCCAGCCCTTATCATAAAAAACGCCATAACAGAACCAGTAGAAATGCATCAGTACAACCAATATACTTACCGCGCGCATAAAAGCCATAATTTTGGCCAGCCCCCTCAAATCATCTTCTCCCTGCATAACTATAGTATTTAAAGGTTATTAATTATTTTTCCTCTTTCTTTTTCTCATCCTGTTAGCAAAAGCCAGTTCTTCATAATCTTCACCCTGATCCGATGGTAATAAACTGCCAATACTATCTGAAAACACGTTATCTGTAGCACTGCCATGATTTTCTGCCTTGTCCAAAAAGCTAAACAACCCTTCCGAAGCCGATCCGTTAGATGGCGCACTATGATTTGCTGCCAATACATTTACAGCATTTGTAGACTGCGGTTTTATCCCTTCGTTCCACCACTGGTTAAACACATTGGCAGAGAGGTTTTTTCCTAACTGGGAGCCATTCCATACCGATTTTGAAGCATGATCTATGAAGGTTATTCCATATATACGCCCTTCAGCATTCCGACGGACCACGGTATTTATTCCCTGTTCTTTTAGTTGTGCTATAAAGTCGGTTTCATTATCTGAATTACGCGTTGCGGGTTCAATGGTATTTTTAAGAATGCTTTTAGAATTTCCGTCTTTAAAAAATTCACCTGATTTCTTAAAATGTGACTCAAGTGCTGCATGACCCGCACTCTTACCAAACAGCGATGCCTTAAACGGATTACTTGACTTTTGCCCGGAGGCATCTAAAGCAAAATAGACAATGCCCTGCCTTGGTCTCCCTGCTTGCTCTCCGGTTACTTCCTGCGCGGTAACATTAAATAACGATAGGAGCGCATTGTAAGCCCCAAAACTTTGATAGCTGTAATACTTTGGAAGGTATCGGACTACTGCCGCAATCTGGCTTTTTATATCACTTTTTTTGCAGTCCACCGGTTTAAAAATCGCTGCACCAGCATCCTGCTTTTCCGCCTTTGGAACCGTTAGCCCATATTTTTGTTCCAGTTGCCGGCAGGCCTGCATCGAGCGCCTGTGTTCGTAGGTATCCGGTATTTTTTTTCCCAGGCGGTCTACATTCGTGGAAACGATGTGGATGTGCGTACGTTCAATATCAGTGTGTTTGAATACGATATAAGGCTGCTGGCCATAACCCATTTCATTCATGTACTCCTGTGCCATTGCGATAAACCGGTTGTCATCAACGGTATCCCGTGGATCGGGGTTCAGTGATATGTGCAATGACGGTTTCTCGGTATTTCTGTTAGCTACCAAGTAAGGTTCAAAAGAACGGTGGCAGTCGCCCAGGGTGAACGTACCATCCCTGCTTTCACGCATTTTTTGGGTAAATAAGACCTTCCCATTTTCCTGATTTACCTTTTGCAGGTTATAGGAAAGTGCGCCCATAATGTTTGTCCCATGCCCGATCTTCGCGATCATTTCGGATTATTTTTTAAGTGTTTTGCATCAAATTCCCCTGTAAGTTCCATAACCTGTTTACACAGATAGGCCAATTCTGCCGTTTGTTTTTCCAGCTTAAAGAGGTATGCAGCCGCTTTTTTATCTGAAAAATTCCGGTATAGTATCTTGACAATCTGGTTATAGTTTACCCCAACCGACCGGAACTGCCCGTACAATGTGGTCAGCCGCATATAATAATCCATCGCTGCCGCATCTATTTTTACCGACCGTATTTCCCTTGAGAAAAGTACAGAAACAATAAATTTTGCTTTCGTATCCAAACCGGACGCTTCGAATAGTGCCAGAAACTTGGCATTTTCCTGATCCGTTAACCGGAACACGTAGCGGTGCGTGCTCGGGTAAGCCTTAGGCTTCCTTCCGCCAATACCTTTATTACCCTGTATCTCTTTCATATCAGTCCATTTTAAGTTATATAAAACCCCGACTTCGGAGGGCGTTTTCCAGCCCCCTGCAAGGGCAAGTTGTTTTGGGGCACCCGCGTAGTTTGGGGTGCCTCAAAACACAACTTGCTCCTTTCCTGCGAAAGGAAAATCCGCCCTTCGGGACGGATTGGCTGTAGCGGGAGAAAGCGGCCTTTGAGCCGCGCTTCAAGCCCTGCATTAGTCAAGGGTTTCACATAAACCCTTTATTATAATAGTTTACGCAAAGTAAAGTCCTATTATCGAAAGTGTTACGGTGTTGTACACTGCCAAATCCCTTGTTGCATGGCCAATGTATGCCAGATGCCAGGGATCGGGGCATCCAATCACTTTCTTTACCGTAAACTTTTAAGGCAGGCAATAAAAAATGTAGCCCTACCGGAATTTAAATTGGTTTTGCGTATTGTCGGCAGGATATAAAAGCATAAAGTTTTAAAAGCAATAAAGCATAAAAGAGTAAAGGCATAAAAGCGGTAAAGCAGTAAAGTATTTTGTAACCTGTTAAGATTACTACCGGTTAAAGAAACAGTACAACCGGACAGCCTTGCAGGAAAGCAGGCACAAGGCAGCGTATGAATATTTGTTTTTGCAATTATTCACAACTGCAAAACGGTTAAGGAGTACAATAATAAATTTTAGAATTATGGAAACAAGCAAAAAAACTTTAAAAATCAGTTTTTCCACCCAAAAAGGAGGTGTAGGAAAATCAACAATGACAACCCTGTTGGCAAGCGTATTTCATTACCGACTGGGTTTTAACGTGCTGGTGATGGACTGCGATTTTCCGCAGCACAGCTTAACCCACATGCGGGAACGGGATAAGGTAGCTTTAATGCAGAACGAGTACCACAAAAAGGCGGCGATGAAACAATTTCAGGCTATTGATAAAAAAGCGTATCCAATTATCAGCTGCAAAGCTGAAAATGCTTTGGAAAAAGCATCGGAGCATGTCAGCCATATGCCCGTTGTGCCGGACATCATCTTCTTCGACCTGCCGGGAACAGCAAACACTAAAGGTGTGTTGACCACCCTGACAAAAATGGACTTTATCTTTTCGCCCATTACCGCCGACCGTTTGGTTGTGGAAAGTACGCTGGGGTTTACAAAGGCATTCCTGAGCCTTCCGGTAACTGAAGACAGCAATGGGCAAAAGTCACTATGGCTGTTCTGGAACCAGGTGGACGGCCGGGAAAAGACCGGGTTGTATGATGCTTATCAAAATGTAATTAATGAGCTTGCCATTCCCATCATGGAGACAAGGATAATGGACAGCAAGCGGTTTCGCAAAGAAACCGATGATGCCGGCAATTCTATTTTCAGGTCTAGTTTATTGCCTGCCGAACTTCAGTTGATGAAGGCGACCCGGCTGGATTTGTTTGTAGAAGAATTTTTAAGAATTGTCCAACTATAAAATTGAAAGCTATGGCTACGGAAAAGAAAAGCAATGATTTTGAAAAGCCGGATGTTGATGAAGATTATCTGATGAACATTATCAGTGGCGACCAGCCAGCCCCTATGCAGGGGGATAATCAGCAACAGGAAGCATCAAAGGAAAAAACGAAAGAGAAACCAAGAAATCAATCCTCTAAGAGAGTAGGTTATGAGGACGCCTTCCTTGTCAACCGTTTTCCTTCAGGGCGCAGCGGCAAAGTAGTTTACATACGACCGGAATACCATGAAAGGCTGATGCGCATTACACAGTTGACAAGGGAAGAAAAAATCACGCTGTATTCTTATATTGACAATATACTTGAACACCATTTCAGGGAGTATGGGGATGATATTACTAATTATTTTAACGAACGCTTTAAGCCTATTTTATAATGAAGAATAAAGATAAAAACAAAAAAGTTGTTGCCCCCGGCGACGTTTCTGGTGTTACAACAAATAACCACCGGGCCGGTTACGAAAAAGCTTTTTTACACTTAAGGACACTGCAAAAGCGGGGTAATAAAACGATTTGCATAAGCTTGGGATATCACGAGCGCCTGACACGCATTACACAGGTTATCGGTAATGATAAAATCCCCTTGTTTGCCTATCTGGGCAATATACCTGAGCATTACTTTAGGATGTTTGAAGATGAAATCACCAAGGAATTCAAAGAAAAGTACAAAGCATTATTTTAAAATCTCATAGTATGGAAATTGTAATAGTTATTTGTCTGTTGATCATCATTGCATTGCTTTTGAAAAATAAAATTATTACTACTACATTGAATCAAAAGCCAAAACAGGAAAAAATAAATCCGGGGCTGCCTGATATTATGGGACAGCCAAAACCTTCAGGCAGTTATTCAGGGCAAAATAGGAATATGAGCCGCGGGGCGATGGAGCTGGAAAACAGCCCCGTAAGCGTAAACGCTACACATAACGAAAAGATAGATGCAGGAACGCAATCGCAACACCCCGCGCGGGATGATGTTTCCGGCACAGCCGTCAATTTGAGGGAGGAGGAAGAAGATTGGGTTGGACAGGGTACAATCACAGATGACAGCTTTGCAACGGGCGTGACCTTTGATGAACTGGCCAGTGTTGGAAAAATTCTGGCACAGAAGACTATGGAGGCTTCCGAAACAGCAACTGCTGCCGGTATAGCTGCAAAAATTGACGGGACCGAACTTCTGGGATTGCTGGAAAGTAAAATTGGTGATGCGTCAAAAAAGATAGCCATGCTATTGGACAGAAGTATTACCAAACTGCCTGATGAAGGTTCTTCCTTACTGCGGGATAATAATCAAGAAGGTTTTGATATAGGGGATTATGTTTGATTCCCTATTTCCAATGAAATAAAGCTATCACGAGACGGGATACTATTTTTTAAAGAAAGAGTAAGACAAACCTTTACAACCCTAATTGTTGTTTAATCACCAACTTTTCACGCTCTATTTCTGCTGCCAGCTCTGCTTCTGTAGGCAGGTATGCTAAATATTTGTTGGCGAACAATTGCTTATTCTCATGCAGCACTGAATACCGTGCTATGGTGCTATCGGTTTCGGTACACAGCAGTATCCCTACCGTGGGGTTATCGCCCTCAGTGCGTTCCAGGTCGTCGTACATGCGTACATACATATCCAGCTGCCCGATATCCTGATGGGTAATTTTATTGGTTTTAAGCTCTACTATAACGAAGCATTTCAGGATATAGTTATAAAAGACAAGGTCAATATAAAAATCAGCCGTTTCGGTACGGATATGCTTTTGACGTGCCACAAAGGAAAATCCTTTGCCCAGTTCCAGTAAGAACTGTTGCAGGTTGTCAATCAGTACCTGCTCAAATTCCTGTTCGGTATAGGATTTGTTGGCCGGCAGTTTCAAAAATTCCAGCACTGCGGGATTTTTTATAAATTCATCAGTAGCATGGGTTTCAGGAACTTCGGAATCTTTTGTGAGCTCTTTTTTCTGTGACGAAAGCAGCCTTTGATAGTATAAGGTAGATATGTTCCTGTCAAGGACACGCACAGACCAGTTCTGTGTAACTGCTTCTGAAATATACCATGCCCGCGCCTCAGTATCAGGCACGCGCATCAGCCGCTCATAATGCGACCAGCTCAATTGGGCAGACAGTGTCTGCCCTTTTTGTACTTCCCGGAAAGTCAGGTAAAATTTCTTGAAATTTTTAAGGCTTGTGTGGGAGAAGCCTTTGCCAAATTCATGGATAAGTTCTTCTGATAATACTTTAAGGATTTCATCTCCGTAACCTGCACGGTCTGCCCCGTTTTGTTCTTCTTCGACAATACGTTTCCCTATCTGCCAATACGCTTCCACCATCGCTGCATTGATGGCTGTATACGCCTTGTTACGCGCTTGTGAGAGTATTAGTTTAATTTCTGCAATATAGTCGGGCTGCCTGTTAATTTCCATTTCCTGATATTTTATTGATTACCGATTTTCGCGGTGTCATTAGGGTTAAATGACCATTCAAATTTATGGTTTACCCATTTAACCTCAATGCAAAAGTAATCATAAATGGAGACTAAATATCCATAGCCTCATCCAATCCCACTACCATTAGCAGACAAGGTACACCAATAAATGCCGTCTTCTTAATTGAGCCATTTTGATCTACACATTTGCCGTAATCCTGCCCGTAGCAGGTATAAACAACCTATTAATTCGGTAAATGTTATGAAAAATCAAAGCAGAAAAGTATTGTTTACAGCAGCGTTGCTGCTGGCGGTATCGGGGGTTTTTGCCCAGGGAGATGGTTCGGCGGGTATCACAGAGGCCACGCAGATGGTGACCTCGTATTTTGATCCCGCGACACAGCTTATTTATGCCATTGGGGCTGTTGTCGGTTTAATTGGCGGTGTAAAGGTGTACAACAAATTCAGCAGCGGCGACCCTGATACCAGCAAGACCGCTGCCAGTTGGTTTGGTGCCTGTATCTTCCTGATCGTAGCTGCCACCATCTTAAGGTCATTCTTCCTGTAATCCTGAATGTTATGAATAGCTATAACATCAATAAGGGCATCGGGAGGACGGTAGAATTCAAAGGGCTCAAAGCCCAGTACCTCTTCATTTTCGCGGGCGGCTTACTGGGTGTCCTGGTTTTGGTTATGGTACTCTATATTGCCGGGATGGGTTCCTACGCCTGCATCGGCATTGGCGGCGGCGGGGCCTCGCTGCTTATCTGGCAAACCTTTGCCATGAACAAAAAGTACGGGGAACACGGGCTGATGAAGGTTGCGGCACGCAAACGTCACCCGAAGTACATCCTCTCGCGCAGGCGTATTGGTCGCTTTGTAAGGTCGAACCTTAAAAAGGAAACGCCATGAGAAATACAGCCAAAGCGACCACCCTGGAAAAAAAGTTCCCACTCCTTGCCGTAGAAGATAATTGTATCCTGAGTAAGGATGCCGACATTACGGCCTGTTTTGCGGTTAGCCTCCCGGAACTGTTCACGGTAGGCTCGGCAGAATATGAAGCCATCCATGCCGCCTGGCACAAAGCGATCAAAACGCTGCCGGACTACACCGTCGTGCACAAACAGGACTGGTATATTAAGGAAACCTATGCGCCTGACCTTACGGAAGAAGGCCTGAGCTTTTTAGGTAAGTCCTACAAGCAGCATTTTAACGAACGCCCGTTCCTGAACCATTACTGTTACCTGTTCCTTACCAAGACGACGAAGGAGCGCATTCGCATGCAAAGTAATTTCTCGTCGCTTTGCCGGGGAAAGCTTGTCCCGAAGGAAGCGAGGGACAAGGAAACGGTGCAACAGTTTATGGAAGCGGTTGCTCAGTTTGAGCGTATTGTGAACGATTCAGGGCTGGTTAAAATGAACCGCCTCACTGAGGAAGATATTGTGGGAACGGATGAAAAGCGGGGTTTACTGGAACAGTACCTTACCTTATCGACAAATACTAATGAGCCGATGCAGGATATCGCCCTTGGCGCCGAAGAGGTACGTATCGGGGACAAAAGGCTTTGCCTGCATACGCTTTCTGATACTGAAGACCTCCCGGGAACCGTGTCCGCCGATACCCGGTATGAGAAACTGTCCACAGACCGTAGCGATTGCAGGCTGTCGTTTGCTGCCCCCGTGGGGCTGCTGCTTAGCTGTAACCACATTTACAACCAGTACCTGTTCCTGGACAACAGCGACAGCAACCTCCAAAAGTTTGAGAAGTCAGCGAGGAATATGCATTCGCTGGCACGCTACAGCCGCAGCAACCAGATCAATAAGGAATGGATCGAGCGGTATTTGAACGAAGCCCACTCATTTGGGCTGTCTTCCATCCGCGCGCATTTCAATGTCATAGCGTGGTCGGATGACCCGGCAGAACTGAAGCAGCTGAAAAACGATACCGGCAGTGCGCTGGCATTGATGGAATGCAAGCCACGGCATAATACGACGGATGTGGCTACCCTGTACTGGGCAGGTATCCCAGGGAACGCGGGTGACTTCCCCAGTGAAGAGAGTTTTTACACATTCATTGAGCCGGCATTGTGCTTTTTTAGCCAGGAAACCAACTACAGGGATTCGCCATCGCCCTTTGGGCTTAAGATGGCGGACCGTTTGACGGGTAACCCGATCCACCTGGATATTTCCGACCTGCCCATGAAACGCGGGGTCATCACGAACCGCAATAAGTTCATCTTAGGGCCTTCGGGCAGTGGGAAGTCGTTTTTCACCAACCATATGGTCCGCCAGTACTACGAGCAGGGTGCCCATGTACTATTAGTGGATACCGGTAACAGCTACCAGGGATTGTGTGCCCTTATCCACGGAAAGACCAAAGGTGAAGACGGTGTGTACTTCACATACACTGAAAGTAACCCGATTGCCTTTAACCCTTTTTATACTGATGATGGCGTGTTTGACATTGAGAAAAGGGAAAGCGTGAAGACGCTGGTGCTGACATTGTGGAAACGGGATGATGAGCCACCTACGCGTGCTGAAGAGGTGGCACTATCCAATGCAGTAAGCGGGTATATCGATCAGATCAAACAACAGTCAGCTGTTCCATCATTTAATGGATTCTACGATTATGTCAAGGGGGATTATCAAAGGGTACTGGAGGAAAAAAAGGTGAGGGAAAAAGACTTTGACCTGGCCAATTTCCTCAATGTACTGGAGCCTTATTATAAGGGCGGTGAGTATGACTACCTCCTCAACTCCGACAAACAACTGGATTTGCTTTCCAAGCGGTTCATTGTTTTTGAGATCGATGCCATTAAAGACCACAAGATATTGTTCCCGATCGTGACCATCATCATCATGGAAGTGTTCATCAACAAGATGCGACGTCTCAAGGGCCAGCGCAAGCTGATACTAATTGAGGAAGCCTGGAAAGCGATTGCCAAGGAAGGGATGGCGGATTACATCAAATACCTTTTTAAGACCGTCAGGAAATTCTTTGGGGAGGCCATCGTAGTAACCCAGGAAGTGGATGACATAATTCAATCACCAATTGTTAAGGAAAGCATCATCAACAATTCCGACTGCAAAATCCTTTTGGACCAGCGCAAGTACATGAATAAGTTTGATGACATCCAAGCGATGCTGGGGCTTACGGACAAAGAAAAAGCACAGGTGCTTTCCATCAATATGAACAACGACCCATCACGACTGTACAAAGAAGTATGGATTGGACTCGGGGGTGTCCAGTCGGCAGTCTATGCTACGGAGGTCAGCCTGGAGGAATATCTTGCCTATACGACCGAAGAAAGCGAGAAAATGGAAGTCATGGAGATGGCCGCACAATTGGGAGGCAATGTAGAACTCGCCATCCGGCGTATCGCGGCAAAGCGCCGTGAGGAGTAAATTGTAATAACACTTAAAAATCAAAACAATGAAAAAAATCATTTACATGGTGTTGGCAGTACTGGTATTGTCTGCCGCACCGGCAAAAGCGCAGTGGGTAGTAAGTGACCCAGGGAGCTATGCGCAGGGCATCATTAACACGGCCAACCAGATTATTGAAACATCGGCTACGGCGAGCAACACCCTGAACAGCTTTAAAGAAGTAAAGAAAGTGTTTGAGCAGGGCAAGGAGTATTACGATGCCCTTAAATCGGTTAACAACCTCGTGCAGGATGCCCGCAGGGTTCAGGAAACGGTGCTGCTGGTTGGTGATATATCAGACATGTATGTCACGGGATTCGGCCTGATGATGAACGACCCAAACTTTAGCCCCCAAGAACTGAGTGCCATTGCCTTTGGCTACTCAAAGCTGCTCAACGAGACCATCGGGTTGCTGGGCGACCTTAGCCAAATCGTAACGGCTTCGAGCCTGTCGCTCAGCGATAAAGAACGTATGGACGTTATTGAGCGTGTACATGCGGAAGTATTGCATTATTACAACCTGGTGCGCTACTATACCAAAAAGAACATTTCGGTCAGTTTTGTCAGGGCACGGAAGCAGAACGATACCCAGCGCGTACTGGAGCTTTACGGCCCGGCGAGCCAAAAATACTGGTAAAAAGCCATGCTGCTGGATATTGAATTCAACAACCTGCACGAGATGCTGCGCAATCTCTATGATGAGATGCTGCCTCTCTCGGCAGAGATGGCGGCTGTTGCCAATGGGCTTGCCGGGCTGGGCGCGTTATTTTACGTTGCCCTGAAAGTCTGGCAGGCACTCAGCCGCGCTGAACCCATCGACCTGTTCCCGTTATTGAGGCCGTTTGCCTTAGGGCTGTGCATCATGTTCTTTCCCACGATGGTACTGGGTACAATCAACGCGGTACTTAGCCCCATAGTGACGGGAACACACGGTATTTTAGAGGGCCAGGTATTAGACCTTAATGAGCTTCAGGCGCAGAAAGACCAGCTGGAACGCGAGGCCATGTTGCGCAACCCCGAGACTGCCTACCTGGTTTCGGACGAAGAATTTGACAAGCAGTTGGAAGAACTGGGCTGGTCGCCCTCGGATTTGGCCACGATGTCGGGGATGTACCTGGAACGGGGCATGTACCAGTTAAAGCAGGATATACGGAATGCTTTCAGGGAACTTTTAGAGATCCTTTTCCAGGCAGCGGCACTGGTCATTGATACCATCCGCACCTTTTTCCTGATCGTGCTTTCCATACTGGGCCCAATTGCTTTTGCAATTTCCGTATGGGATGGTTTCCAGTCCACCCTTAACCAGTGGTTTACACGATACATCAGCGTGTATTTGTGGTTGCCCGTTTCCGACCTTTTCAGTTCGATGCTGGCCAAGATACAATCGCTGATACTGGAAAAAGATATTGAGAACCTGTCCGACCCGACGTTTATACCGGATACCTCCAATGCAGTGTACCTCATCTTTATGATCATCGGTATCATCGGCTATTTTACCATACCGACGGTTACCGGCTGGATCATACAGGCGGGAGGTGCCGGGAATTATACCCGTAACGTCAACCAGGCCACTCAAAAAGTGGGGAATGTTGCAGGTGCCTCGGCAGGTGCTGCTACAGGCAATATCGGCGGCAGGCTCATGAATAAAAACTAAAACCTTTAATTATGGAATTTAAAACCTTAAGAAATATTGAGAATAGTTTTCGGCAGATACGGCTGTACGCCATCCTATTTGCCGTGGTATGCCTCGGCATTAGTGGGTATGCCGTGTGGAAATCCTACCACTTCGCGGCAGCACAGCGGCAAAAGGTCTATGTGCTGGATCAGGGCAAATCGTTAATGCTGGCGCTGTCACAGGACGCGTCCATCAACCGCCCTGTAGAGGCCCGTGAGCATGTGCGGCGTTTCCATGAGCTGTTCTTTACCCTTGCTCCGGATAAGGCGGCCATCGAAAGCAATATGAAACGGGCATTCAGCCTTGCTGATAAAAGCGCCTTTGATTACTATAAAGACCTTTCTGAAAAGGGATATTACAACCGTATTATATCCGCTAATGTACAGCAACGCCTTGAAGTAGACAGTGTGCAGTGCAATTTCGAGAAGTATCCCTATGCCGTGCGCACCTATGCCAGGGAATATATCATACGGGCGAGTAACGTGACCCGCAGGAGCCTGGTCACGTCCTGCCTGTTGGTCAACTCTGTGCGTTCGGATGACAACCCGCAGGGGTTCAATATCGAACAATTCAGGGTGTTGGAGAACAAGGACGTTGAAGTAATCGACCGTAAATAAACATTTATGAAAGCGTATACCACCTCAATAAGTTCCTGGATAGACACCATGGACAGACGTTGGAAAGAACTGCCGGCACGGGAATCCCGTCGTATTGTACTGTACAGCTTTGCCGGATACCTGTTGATTACCCTCGTGATAATTGTACAGGTCGTGTATCAACTTAACGCCGGGCAAAACACGATGGAGATCAAACACATTAGCAACCCAGTTGCTAATGTTAAAGCGGGTAAAAATATAAATGAACCTAAAACAGTAAATGATGAAAGAGAATGAAAAAAAGAAAGCAGCAGTGCAGGTTACCGAGGGTACACCTGTGGCAAATACACCTGAAAACGGATCAGGCACCAATAAGGAGCGCTTAAAAAAGCCTTTGATATTTAGTGTTATGGCGCTAGTATTTATAGGATGCCTGTACCTGATATTCGGTAGGGATGGTGGAAAAAATGCTAAAGAAGCCATAGATATCGGTATCAACGCAACCGTGCCGCAGGCGTCGGGTGACGGGTTGCCTACCGATAAGGGCAAAGCTTATGAGCAGGAAATGCTGGAAGAAAAAGAGCGGCAAAAACGGGCAACGCTAATGACCTTGTCCGACTACTGGCAGTCCGATAGTACCAGGCAGGATAATGATAATGATACGGTGACCGACCTTTCGGAAAGGACGCAGGAAATAAAGCCCGCCCGCGATGCCAACCCTGCATTGAACAATTACAAAACGATGCAGCATTCACTGGGCAATTTCTATCAAAAAAATCCTGCCCAAGAAGCCTTGAAATCTGAAAATGAACGCTTGAAAGCGCAACTGGAGGCAAGTCAGGCTTCGCAGGGACAAAAACCGGATGACCGTCTGGCACTGATGGAGAAATCCTACCAGATGGCAGCCAAGTATTTTCCCGGCGCAACAAAAGCTATGGATACTGTAAATACCTATCCTAAAACAGAAAAGCAGGAGGACGATTTTGTAACTGTTTTACCAAACAGAAAATCCGTCGTATCGCAATTGTATCGAAAGGTTCCTGATTCTCTTTTACTTGCACATTTGGCCAATGGGGAGCAACAGGGCTTTACAACTACAGGCGTTCAACAGGATGTTTCACTGCCGCCCAACAGCATCCGTGCCTGTATCCACCAAACCCATAAGTTGGTTGGTGAAGGCAGCGTTCAATTGCGCCTTTTGCAGGATGTGCGTATTGGAAAAGCGGTACTATCCAGTGGTTATATACTGACCGCAGCTACAAAATTTCAGGGTAACCGGCTGCAAATGCAGGTCGTATCCATAGAAGTTGACGGGAGTATCGTACCCGTAAACCTCACGGTGTACGACCTGGACGGTCAGAAAGGGCTGAACCTGCCGTATTCGGCTGAAGTCACGGCTGTAAACGGCACGCTGGGCAATATGGGTAACACCGGTGGCAGCAGTTTAACCCTGAACCGTTCTGCCGGTCAGCAGCTTACCTCGGATATGACCAAGGGGCTGATACAGGGGGTATCGGGTTATTTTTCAAAAAAGGTAACGGCGCAGAAAGCAACCCTTAAACAGGGCTACCAGCTGTTCCTGGTCTCAAAACAGCAATAAATTAAAAGAATTACATTATGAAACTACCACAGATAAAACATAGATTACTGGCTATAACATTAAGCATAACAGCATTATTACAGGCACAGGTTAAGCAACCTGAAGTGTTACCCCTTGGTGAAGTACCACCTTACTTTATAGAGGTAACGTATGACAAAACCTCCCATATCATTTTTCCTGCCGGTATCCGTTATGTGGACCTGGGCAGTGATTATATCATTGCCGGCAAGGCGGAGGATGCAGACAATGTGCTCCGCGTAAAATCCGCTGCAAAAGGCTTCGATCCCGAAACCAATTTCTCAGTAATTACAGAGGATGGCAATTTTTATGGGTTCAATGCCTGCTATAGCGATGCGCCGCAAGTCATGAGTTACAACCTTATCAAGGGTCAAAAGCTGGTCGACCGCTCGAAAGCCGCCGATGTCCGTTTTGAAGCCTTGGGCAAAACACCGGCCTCGGTTGCGGGATTACTGATGGAACAGTTGTATGAAAAAGACCGAAAGACTATACGGAAAATTAAATCTGACAGCTATGGTATCACGTTGAGCCTAAAGGGCATCTACGTCCATGATGGCAAATACTGTTTTCATATCCAGATCAAAAATGAAACTTTTGTTCCCTTTAAAATTGATTTTATCAGCTTCAAGGTAATTGACCGAAAAGCGGCGAAGCGAACGGTGGTACAGGAGCGTACGCTTACACCGTTACGAACGTATAAACCGCTGCTAACTATTTCGGGAAATACTACCGAAAAAAACATCTTCCTGCTCGATGTGTTTACGCTGACCGACGGACAGGCACTGCATATTGAGGTAGTTGAAAAGGATGGCGGACGTGGGCAGGTACTAAAGGTCAGGAATTCCGACCTGATAAAGGCGCAGCCCATTAGCAGGCTCCATGTCAAATTTTAAAGGAGTGCAAAAGTAAGCGATTGGATAATACGGTAAACCTCGCTATCTTTGTGTAAAATATAGAAAATCTTAAAGTGTTTTTGCTTTAAGTCTCGTCACTGAAAACTGGTAATTTTTAACGACTTCGAGACTAAGTGGAGACGCTCATGCTACGGCGTGGGCGCTCGCTTATTCGAAGTCGGGTATACCAGTGCCTCAGTGTCGGTAAGTGTAGTGGTCTGCGCCTATTTTTTTTTAGGCAAAGAACTCTTCGGACCTGCCGTCGCAGCCTCAACACTTACCATAAATTATAATTCACTAAGGATTAAATAACATGGTATATCCGGCTTCAAAACTTCAGATGAAACTTTCAGAAAGTAAATTCCCGTTTAGCCAAAGGATGCTGAGTTTTTTTACACGTGCAGAAATTGAAACAGTTGAACAATTGGCGGAAATTCCATTATCAAAATTTACTTGTTTTAGGGGATTTAAGATACAGTGCATGAAAGAACTGATTGCTTTTATAGAATTTGAGCAGCTTCACGATTATTTTATTAAATACTAAACTATGCCAAGTCTTAAAGTAGTCTAATCTCAAGATTTAAAAAAAGTAAAAGTGTTGGAATCCCTGATAGTCCACAAAATGACAAATAACGCCACTGGAAGACAGTGGCGTTATTTTTTGCTAAAAATGCTTCACAAATTGCTTTGCCTAATTTTAATTGTTATAAATAAATCTCAGTTTGTTAATAAATCTCATTTGTAGTATTCCGTTTTTGTGTACTATTGTAAAAACTTGTGCTTGATTATGTAGTGTATACTCTCTATTGAGATAGACATACATCATAAAATAACCAGTATAAATATGAGATAAATCTATACACAACAAAATGATAGAAAATTATAATATTGGAAATTTTATAAAGATCCAACACATAGAAAAAGCGTTTGAATTAATTAATCTACAATTAGATGATGATAAATTTTCCTTCAAAACTTTAGAATTTGAAATCTACAGAAATGAAGATTTAGCAACTGGATTTAATTGCGAGCAATTTTACAATAATTTTATAGAGAAAGATGCATTATATAACAATGGTGATGTTTTTTATAATATAGAATACTTGATTCCAAAAGGGATTTATGGCACAAGGAAGTTTGATTTTCTCTCATTTCATATGCTTGTCATTTATTATGCTCTTGGATTTTATATTTATGATTTAATAAAAGAATCATATGAGACAATCGAAATAAAAAAATTAAAACGAGACAATATCTCTACCTATTATGGTGGAAAAATAGATTTCAATTTACCGAAAAAATCTATTTTATATTATCAAAATGATTATATCGATTTTAATAACAAAGTAAATAATCAAATTGAAAAAATTCTAGAGAAAAACAAAAAAGTCGTAATAATTAAACTTGACATTCAAGACTATTTTAAATCTATTGATTTAGAAATATTAATAAATATTATCAAAGAATATGCTGTTCCTTCAAATTCTAAAAGACAACATTTTGATAGTTCCACGATAGAAGAAATTAAAAACTTACTACTTTTTATTAATAAATCTTTAAAAGGTGTTCCATTATTCTCTCAAAATATTCTTTCAAACTTTTTAAGTTATTTATACCTTTTCGAACTTGATAACTTCATCCAAAATTTACCCATATCTAGGCAAGAAGACTTTATATATTGTAGATATGTAGATGACTTTTATCTTGTCTACAAGAAAAATAAGGGAATTAAAAACAATATAATAGGCGACGAAATTTTTGATATTACGACAAGTATATCAGAGTTTTTGCATGAAAATTTAAATTTAAAAATTAACGAACTTAAAACTCAAACTCTAATTATTAATGATAAAGATGACTTTGAAACATTTATTAAAAAAGAAAAAGTTATAAGTATTCCTGAAAGTTTAAAAAAGGATAAAAAACCATTAGAAAAACTTACAGAAATTAAAGAAATAGTTGAAAATCTAAAAAAGAATTACAAGATAAGTGGAAAAATATCAATCAGCACAGAGGATAGTAACAAGTTAAAAGAAATTTTTTCTAAAGCCTTAATGCAATATTTGGCTACTCCAAATGCAAAAGTTTTAGTTGACAAAATGTTCCTTGATTGGAATCCACTTCTAACATTGTCTAGTTCTCAGGCTCTTATTTATTTGCTCAAAAATTCTAATCAAAATAATCTTCTAAAAGACTTTTTAACTGAAAATAAAGAATTTAAGCTTAGTAATCCCCAATATTTATTTCTTTTAGAAAAGTATTTGCTTTCAAATCCAACCGATACAATATTCAATGGTGAAATACTGAATACTAAAGATTCTAACAATTATTTAAGTCTAATTAAAAAAATGTTAGATAAAAAAACGTTACTACACAGAAATCAAAACATATCAATTGAACAAACTTTTTTAGTATCTAAAGATACTCTTATGCAACAGTTAAAAATGTTAGTGTTAGCAGAGATAGAAGGTAAATATAATGTTGCTTTCAATCATCTCTTGAATATCTATCATTATTACTGTTTTACCAATGACAATACTTCAAGTGAGCTAAAAAAATATAATCAAAATAATGTTACCGACTTTCTTGATTCTTTGGGGCTCTCAATAAAAATGTTAAATTTTTCAATGCAATTTTTTGACAGACGTAATAAAAATAATATTTCCCATCCTGGCGAGGAATTAATGGAAAGTTGGGCTGTAAATAAAGAAGAATATTATACTTATAAAAATAAGTTGAATAAATTACTCAAAAAGATAAAAGCCTTTCTCTAACATCTTTGATACAAGATTTTGATATGTTGCTGAATTTAAAATGTGGCTTTGTATTCTGAAAATTTGTACATAACCAAAGGCGAAAGAGGCATTGGCGTGTATGGGATTTGAGGCCCGCAGTGCGATTCTTGAGGTACTAGACAAGGCATCGCAGATCCTTTAGCAAAAGTTGCTGTGGTGGCCTATGACCTTAACGAACCCTAGATTGTCAATCGCTTGGAAGCTTTAGGTTAAAGGTTCAGGTTGCTTATCAATAACGATGGTGCGCACGGGAAGAATACCTCTAGTGAAAACAGGCCGAAGACCGTATAAGGAATAAGGGAGTGGTTGTTAAAAGGCATTTTAAGGGCAATGACTTTTTAAAAGCGATTTTTGACATTGCGATTATTCAAAAAAACTTAACCGATTATAAATGGGTAAATAGCAAATGCGATTTGATAGTTTGCTTTATTGAGAATTATCCTTTAAATCCACAAACAGTCAAATCAGTTATAGATATGTCGCAACAGCCTTATCCGATAAAATGGCTTATAAAAAGAATACAAAACAGCTTTTCACTATTGCCATCCTTGAAAGCAGAATTCTGCAAAATTGCAGTAGCAGAATCTTTAACATTACCATCAGAATTTGTCTAATTTATACTGACAATATATTAATTAACTCAAGTTGCTAGTTAGAAAAAATAAAAAGTAAGCATCAAAAAGTGGAAATTTGGTTTACCACAACTAAATTCACTTATGTATGATGCTTACCAAGGACAAAATTATAGGAATTTTTTGTTTTATAGATGATTTATTGCAAAGTGTGAACCATCAGGAAGATATTCGAAGAAAGGTAAGTGATAGTGAAATCATCACTACAGCAATTGTATCATCATTATTTTTGGAGGGCATCAGGATAAGTCAAGGCAGTTTATGATAATGACAGGTCTTGTGCCTAAAATGTTAGACAAGAGCAGATTTAACCGACGGCTGCATGCTATCAGGGAGTTAGTTTACAATCTGTTTATGCAGGTAGGTTACTATTTTAAGTATATCAATTGTGAAATGAGTTATGTACTTGATTCTTTTCCTGTTGCAATATGCGACAACATAAGGATCATCAATGCTAAAATACTAAAAGGTAAACAATGGCACGGCAGAAAGACAAGCATGAGAAGGTTTTTTTATGGTGTAAAAGTTCAACTGCTAGTTACTAAAGATGGTATTCCTGTTGAATTTGGTTTTGTACCAGGAAGCGAACACGATGCCCTTGCTTTGAAAAAATTACCATTCGCCTTACCTGCAGAAAGCGAAGTGTTTGCAGATTCTGCTTACACAAATTATGAGATTGAAGACTTATTACTCGAAAATGATCAGATCGTATTAAAAGTGCATAGAAGGTCAAATTCAAAAAGGAAAGACAGCGCAAGCGCTGCCTTTATTAAAGAATATATGCGTAAAAGAGTGGAGACAACAATAAGTGAAATTAAAAATCTATTTCTAAGAAAGATACACGCTGTGACTTTTGAAGGATGGCTTCTTAAAATAACGTTGTTTATATTTTCTTTTACATTAAGTAAAATTATATAACTAGCAACTTAAGTTAATTAAATTTTTAGACCTTAAAAAAATTAAGACAGGAATTAAATGCTCGATAGAAACCTCGGCCAATTCCCGATTTGGCAATCAATAAATTTTATGATAATATTCGATTGTGTTTTGTTGTTGGCTATGCGTTGCTTAGATTCATGAACCGTACAATTGCTTCAAGGGCCTTGTTTTCTTTAACTCCCTCCCAGTAGTTAGTGTGTCCGCCCGGATAGAGCCATAATGACTTACGTGCTATAGGCAGGTCTTTTACGCCCTTGCCGAATAACCTTCGCATTGGGCCGCCTACGAAATCAGAAGTAAAGTAAATGTTAGTCCAACGTACCATGGAGAACATCGCTCCGTGATGCGGTACATTTAAGCCTTTCCTGTTCTTGCCTGGGGCAACCTCAAAAAACTTTCGGTATAAGATAGTCTTATTTTCTTCATCGATTTCTGGTGGGCATACAGGTAGCTCACGCTGAAAGATTAGGTCACTTATGGGCACATTGTTCACCATTAGATAATCGATGGAATTCAGGGCTGCCCCTAGAGTAATAAAATCGGTGATAAGCCAGGGATTTCCCAGGGCTTGGGCTTCCTCCCAAAAATCAAGTTGTGCTTTAGAAAAGGCATCCGGATTTCTATCAATCGAATTTGGATCTTTGGCAAATCCATCAATGGCATCTGCCATCGGTTGGTGTTTTGGAAAGCTGGTGTACGTTTCATTATACTCTGTCCATAAGAGGCGCAGCAGATCGTACGATACCACCGATCCAAGACTGTGCCCAATTACGATAATACGGTCAGGCCGGGTCTCATTACTGATTTGGTGCATTTTCTTTAAAAAGCTTATGCCCTGCTGGCGGATATTGCTCCTTTCGCTGATATTATCAGGGTCAGGTGTCATATAGCGGGCCACATCGCCCAAAGAGGTCAGAAAAGAATTTTTGATGAAGCTGCCTATCGCACCGAGAGCAGCAGAGAGCAGCCCACCGCCAAAAAGGGCAACAAGGGTTTTTAGCCACAAAGGGATATCGAATAGCAGTGTAAATAGCCCGACCGTCAGGATGCAGATAATCAGCATAATCCAGATCATTAGCCAGATTTTTTTCAGGTGTTGGGGCACTTGGCTGAACCTCCTTAGTATTATCTGCTTAAGCCACGTAACCATATGGCTGAAGGTGGTTCCCCTCATGTTGTGCGCCCAATAGAATTCATAAAAATCGGTCTTGGGCCGTTTGGTTTTAAAATTTCCTTCCAGGCTCAGCCTTACCGTCTCGTAGATATCGCCAACACTATCGGGTTTGCTCCTGATCTTGGAATCTTTTTCTCTGGAATCGAATTGTTCCATTTGCCATTTGACTCCTTTGACAAATTCCCTGAGCGTGGTTGTAGGGCGTTGCTCACCCATCCCATGGATAATTACTACAGCTTGGCGTTCTATATTTTTCATAAGGTTAGTATGGTTGTTGCAGAAAATCTTCTGTTGGTTAAATAAGGTTGTTTGCCCTGAGAAAGCGTCTTACAAAATAACGTGCCATCCCAGCATAGGGCTCTTTCTCATCAGTAAGTTTTTTGAGGGCGTTGAGCTGTTTATCAAGCATATGTTTATGAGCCTGGTCCTGGTTTGCATTGAAAAGATTCAACGTATCTTTTGTCAACTCAATATGAGTAAATATAAAATCAAGCTGCTTCTGTCTTTCAACTACAAGGAATTGGCGTTGCAGTGCATATACTTCTATCGATTTGTTGCCTTTGTCGGTACCCGATTTGATTAAAGCGTCCTCACTGTATTCCAAATGATCTTCCGGGTTGTCGATGCATGGGTTGAGCAATAAACGGAAGGGTTCTTCCGCGGCAACATCATTTATATCATCGATGACCCTGTTGGCATTGTTCCCAATTAGAGGGAACTGGTCTAACTTGCCCTGAGTTCTGACCAATTCTTCATTGTATATTTTATGTTTACGTACTTGGTTACAATGCATGCAGGACATAAAAAGATTATTCCATGCATTAGCAAGCCAGTAGTAACCCGGATTAGGCGGAACCTTTCCAAATACCTGTCCCTTTGGCCTGAAGTGCTCTATGTCACCGTCGGAAACTCCTGCATAGGAGCTTTCGCAATAAACGCACTTTGGAAAATTTTTCATTAATGCCTCTTTAATCTGGGCATCTCTATAGTGTTTATAGGTGAATTGGCCATTGTTTGGGGGTACAGCAGTGTAATGGGCAATAGCTCTATTGGTTTCCTTATCCCATTTATTGTTGGCTTTGCTAAGGAATTGAGGTTCTTCTTGTCGTTCGATAAAGATCATAACCAATCTATTTTTTTGCTTTTTATCATATCTGATACTTCACTGATAGTCTCGGATTTTAGCTCTCTCTGTGTTTTAAAACCCTCTTGTTTGAGCTTTTTGACATAATTTTCATTAACGATCTCATAAAGTGCCTGTATCTGCGGAGATGCCCCTTTTATTTCTCTATCTGCAAGCGTACTTTTATACATTGCAAGCTTTTCCATGTTTGCCTCATCCAGATTTTCCGGACCGGCTGCCAGAAGCGAATAGTATTCCTCATATTGCTTTTCCTTATCTTCCCCCAATGTATTAATCAGTCCAAAAAAATCAGATGTAAGTAACTGGTCAACTCGCAAGAGCGTATGGTCAGGCAATGATTTGGAGTCGAGAGCTTCGATTTCCGGATCCTTATCTTTATCGGCAATCTCGTGCAATACTATTACCTCACCGTAAGATAGCCCTCTGAGGCATAATGGTTCATGGGTCGATACAATAAATTGCAGGCTTGGAAATGCCCTTCGCAGGGACGATGCTATTTTCATACGCCATCGTGGGTGGAGGTGATTGCCTAATTCATCTATAAGCACAGTACCCTGTATAGAGTGGAAACTGCCATTATAGGTACTTAGCGTCTGCATGATATCACACCCTAATGCAATCATGCTCCTATAGCCGTCGCTGATTTGGTGCATCTTATAATTTTGCAGGCCATCCCTTATAGACAGCTCATCGTCGGTAAAGCATATCTTATCATCAACACCCAAATCGAGCAGGTCAGCAAGTGTTGGCGCAATGCGGGTATCAAAATCGCTTTTCTTTACTTTTTTTAGCCATTTATTGACATCCTTGAGTGCTATGCTATAATCAAATAGGTTATCAATATTTACCTTCTTTTTTGAGGCGGGCATCGCTTTTAATTTTCCTTTTGGCAGTAGTCTTGTTGCACCGTAGGCAAGCAAAAAGGTGGGGCATTCAATGTTTCGCCAGGTGAATTTTCTCGATGTAAACTGGAGTACGATAGGCTCTTCCTGTTCATGGCTCCTTATGATGACAGAACCCCTTCGTTTGCCGCGCCTCAAAAACTCTGATGGCTGTACTCCTAAGCGGCCGATTTCTTTTTCTCCGCCAAGTGCTATTGCAATAGCTTGCAGGATGGAGCTTTTGCCAATGCCGTTATCACCAAGCATCAGAAGCCAGGATTCCCTGTTTTGATTAATATCAGATGGGAGCAATTTGATATCGAGACTGGCTATGGAACGCAAATTTTTGATGTGTATGCTTTTAATAGTAAATCGTTGGAGATTGCTGAGGATTTCGATTTCGAGGTTATCTTTCAATGATACAGTCTCCATCATATCCATAGATAAATTTTGTGACAGCTCAAAGTTGGCTGTCTTCTCGGTCTCTGTTTTCGCTGGAAGTTTTTTTGAGGATATTTGGTGGCTAAGGCCCATGATTTCGTCCCACGACAGATTATTTTTGCCAAGCCATACCTTAAAAAAATGGCGCTGGACTCCTGGGAACGAATGTCTTGTAGTGGTTGAAAACAGATCGTTTATGTAACCTTTCAACTCTTGGATAAGTTCTTTATCAAAGTTTTGTAAAATACCTGTCAGAATTCGCTCAAAATGAGCAATTTCGCTCCGCCGCATATCAACAAGCACCCCCCGGTTCAAACTGAAAGCTTCTATGGTTACCTTACTTCTTTCATCAGTTGCCAGTGCCAGGCCGTAATCATCATACGCAATGAAATCCTCAGGATTATCCACGCAGGGATCAAGTAGCAGGTATTTCTCATTTTGTAATGTATCCCAGTCATCAAGAAGCCGGCCGCGGTATTTTTCGTTTTGCACGGGAAAAAGGTCTCGCCTAAATTTTGAACACATACTGCACGATAAATAAAGATTGCGCCATTCATAAGCCAGCCACCAGTAATGTTCCGGATGATATTCCCCGTTGAGTCCCCTGCAACCCGTTGCTGGCCGGAAGTGGACTATTTCAGGATATTCCACCTTAACGCTTGTTTCACAGAAGGCACATCTGTTCCCAAATGTCTTTTGTAGCTCTTTGTGTAAGAGCCGGAGCACATCAGAATCAAATCTAGCCCGTAATGAATTATCCTTACTGTTGCTAAGATATAAAGCCCCTATTGCATCCTGCATTTTATGGCTATTGAATATTTCAGGGACGGAGGTGCGCTGAATTGCTATCATCGTTAAAATTGTATTAAATTTAACACATTGTAAATGTGTTAAATTTAATACAATTTTAAATCAGTTATATACCCAATCATAGGGATTTTTTGTCGTTCGGATGAAATGCAAAATTTGCCCATGATCGTATTTGACTCTAATAGCCTTTAAATTTGACAGTTCTTAATGCGTGGTATACATAGTTCCAAGTAGATCTCTTCCACAATTTTAGGACTGTCAAAAAACGTTAAAATAGGTATAAGGTGTTCGATAGAAGTCCCGCTCACTCCAGAGAAAGACAAACAAATACCTTGGATTCCAATGGTTTTGTTTTTTTCTGTAATATACTTAACAAGTCGCTTAGCATAATTTTTTTAATGTCTCAAAAAATAATTTCAATTTATCAAAAACATTAATCGTAGTATTCTGTTTTTGTTTACTATTGTAAATTCTATACTAAATTATATTACCCATTTAAATCTATAAAAAGATAGATATACGATATAAGGTACCGGGTATATATAGGTTAGGTGAAATATATAAACACACATGAGCAATACAATTTTTAAATCTTCTTTGGCTTGAAACTTTAGATGAAAAATCTTCTTATTCAGAAAAGTATAAGGACGAAGTGGAAGTACTTCGGAGCAGTTTTAAGGACATAAGAAAAAAGGCAGAAGTAATTGCTAATCATATCAATGAATCGCAGCCCGGATTGACCCTTCATGACATTACTCATTTAGATTCCCTTTGGGAAACTGCTCATACAATTGCTGGAAAAGACTTAAAGTTAAACCCTATCGAAGCTTATATTTTTGGGTGTTCAGTTTTATTTCATGATTTAGGAATGGCTTTGGTATTATATGACGAAAACTTAGAACAATTAAAGAAATCAAATGAATATAATGATTTAGCTTTCGAATTATATAAGATAAAATTACAAAGAAACCCAACAGAAAAAGAACTAGAAACAATTCCTGACGATATTGGTAAGGCTACATTATATGCAAGACTTCGTGACCTACATGCTTTTAAAGCAAAGGAACTTCCATTAAAATCATGGAACCTAAAAAAAGACACTATTTTTCTTATTGAATCGAGCGATCTCCGCAATAAACTGGGTTCTAAAATTGGACTAATTGCAGAAAGTCATTGGTGGAATATCGATGACATCAGAACATTTTTTAAATCCCAAATTGTTAGCCCATCACCAACATCATTTCCTAAGGAGTGGACAATAAATAATATAAAGTTAGCTTGTCTTTTACGGCTTGCCGATTTTATACATATTGATGACAGAAGAGCACCAAGCTTACAGTATGCTCTAACAAAACCAATAGGAGTTTCTGATAACCATTGGAATTTTCAAAATAAACTAAATAGAGCTTTTACTAAAGATGGTAGACTAGTCTTTGAGTCCCACGCGAACTTTAAATATGAAGATAACGAGGCTTGGTGGCTTGCTTATAATACTATTTGCGATATAGACAAAGAGATTAAATCCGTTGACAACCTCTTAAATGATTTCAATATTCCTTGTTTCGATAGCAAGGGTGTCAAAGGAATTGAAACACCACTTCTATTTTCTGAATACATAAAAACTGAAAACTGGGAACCTGCTAACACTCAATTTAAAATATCTGATTTTCAAAATTTAATAGGCAAACTCGGTGGCAAACAATTATATGGAAACCGTCCTGATGTTCCTTTAAGAGAGTTAATACAAAATGCTTGTGATGCACTTCAAGCTAAAAGACATTTCGTTAAGGATTTTAAGGGTGAAATAATCGTTAAGTACTATGAAGACAAGAATGCAAATGATTGTTTAGAAATAATTGATAATGGTATAGGAATGTCAAAATCCGCTCTGCTTTATGGTTTACTGGATTTCGGAAATTCTTATTGGAAGAGTAATTTAATCAGAAAAGAGCATCCCGGATTATTATCTGGTGGCTTTTCTCCAACGGGTAACTTCGGAATTGGTTTCTTTTCCGTTTTTATGATTTCAGATTTTATACAAATAATCACTAAACCCTTTAATGATGGAGCAAATACTATTATTTTGGAATTTAATAATGGTCTGTCCTTTAATCCTATTCTAAGAAAAGCAAAAAAGGAAGAAGAGAGACACGAAAGCGGAACAATAGTTCGAATTATTTGTGCGGAGAAGGGGCTTATTGATAATATTTATAAAAGAATTGCCGAGCTTTCCGATGTAAAAGTTGAAAATCCGTTAGCATATTCCTGCCGAAGATTAGCTCCTTCACTAACAGAAAAATTGACGGTTTTTTTTAAGGATAATTTACCTGAAATTGTAACAAACATAGGTAACGATTGGACAGAAATAGATTCATTAACATTATTGAAACGAATCTCTGGATTCAGTAGCAGTGAAGAAAAAGGTTGGAATATCGAACGGCTAAAGTATATTTCAGAATTTGTCCGCCCGATATTTAGGGGAGAAAAGGAAATAATTGCCCGTGCTACTATTGTTAAACAATTGCCCGCAAACAATAATTACAGTGGTCACGGTGTTGTCACTGTAGGAGGATTGAAACAAAGTATTCTATATAGACTACCCGGTGTTTGGCTTGGTAATAATGAAGTCGTTTCAAGAGATTATGCCAAACCTACTTGTACGTATCAAGAGCTAATGCCATGGCTTAAAGAACAGTATAATTTGGTGATTGGGAGCGATAAGATTACAGAAGGTGAGAAAATTGAATTAGCGAGTGTTTTCTACTCTTTAGGATTTCCGTGTAAGAAACTACCAATAGCAAATACTTCAGAAGGTTGGAAAACATATGATGATTTAGTTAATATGAAACATGGCGATCATGTATTATTGCGATTTGTAGTTAAAGGGCGAGAAGATTCATTAAAAGTATTACCAAATATTATTTGTTCTGTAATGGGTGCGCCTATTATTGACATAGATAAAGAAAGGCACTTCCAGCAAGAAATATGGGGGGATGATTTAAAAAAAAATGGTGAAATAGGTGAAGTAGATTATGATAATCAAATTAATCACCGTTCACTATTTGGATTTACCATCAAAGCAATTTGCGAATCTTGGGGTATAGACGAAAAAGAGGTTATAAAAGAAAGCCTTGTGAGCTTGACGAAATGGATGCCAATAATAGATGTCTATCAAAACAAATACGGTGAAGTAATTAAGGAACCTGTTGCAGTTATTATCAATCCTAAGTTAACAACCAAAAAAAAGATATACAAACGATATGAAGATGAAATAAAAAGTTGGATTGGAATTAATACAGACACTGAGTTTAATATCGAAAACTTTACCGACTAAAAGATCTTTGCCTGACAGCACCTACAAGAAATTGGCGATTCAGTGCTTAAATCAACCGTTGTTGCCATAGTTTATGTTTATTAAAATCTGTTAGTTAAGAAATTACTTAATTTATAATTTACCCAATAGAGTCAAAACAGACAAAAAGTACTTTTGCAGAAAATAATAATGTTGCTTTAAAGTGTTGGAATATGGCTCTACAGATAGCCTTATGCATGTGCATAACATGATTTCGATAAAATAGTATGTCGATGTAGATGCACCGACCATACAAAGAGCGCCCGCCAGGCAAATGCATCAGGGGTTTCCCCGATGTTGTTGCATGACGGGCGCACCGCTTTCAAACCGCAAAAAGACGTTCCCGACCAAAGGAAGGGATTGCCTTTTTGCGCCGCCGCTTTTCCATCATAATCAGCCAACCGCTAACGGTTGGCTGCGAAAATTATTCAGGTTCAGGAAAAAGCCCCTTTCCGTGGTCAGCCCTTGCCTTAATAGCTGCCATAGCAGGCTGCATCCCATCTGTGCTAATACAGAATTGATGAACAAATCCTGCTTTTCGAGTGCTTCGGCAAGGGAACAGCTCGGCAGGTCTTCGGTATCGCCATGCCTTAACAACTCCGCAAATTCTTCGGCTACCTGTGGCAGGCTACCCACAGGCAGGAATTTTTCCGATTTGGGCTGTTTGATACTGCCGATGGTTGACAGGATTACCTGTCCTGTGTCCCTGCTGTTGCCGAAGTCCATCCAATAGCGGGGCGTATCGGAACGGCTTTCATTCAAATCCAGTTCGCCCAATACTTCGGCAATTTCAAAACGGGCGGCAGCATTGTCCACACATGATATATATATGCCATTCCTACCTGTTGCGGTATTGAGGGTAAAGGGCTTTTCTATGGCTTGCCACCCCGTGCCAAAAAAGCGGTTGGTACGGGTCATCAGGGCGGCTGCCTTGGATAATCCGACTTCAGAGTCGGCAAATAATTGCCTGCCACGGTTGGCATCGGTTATGGTATCGTCATCCCACAGGCTGACCTGAAAACCTGCATGACCTAACTGTTGCAGGCTGTGGGACATCCGTGCCAATCCTGTCAGTACCTGTGAGCCTGTACCGCCTGCCCCGATAAGGCACACGCTTACGGGGTTGGTAGGGTTCAGCAGTTCGGGGGCGGTAAAATGTGCTTTTATTTTCGTTTCCATTATAATAAATTTTTGAGGATTAGCGGTGTCGGTCTTAGGGTATCGGTCGGAAATGTTTTTTCAGGTTCTGCCATCAGTTCCTTGTAGAGGTTAAACAGGTTCACGCCTACGGGATTGTGTTCGTTGATATGGTGGGAGAAATAACTATTGAAAAAGTACCCTTGCCATGCCATAATAAATTCCTCTAAAGATGATGCGGCTTTAATGGCTACATTCACATTACCCATGCACACAAGGCCATTTTGGTAGAGGTTGAAAAATGGGGCATGAAATAGCTGGGTATCAGCTTTGGGCTTGCTTTTGCCTGTCAGGGCAAAGATTTGCAGTTCCTTTTTACTGGCTTTCCAAACGAGCGCAGGCAGCGCAACTATGCCGTTGTCCAACCCCAAGTTATAAGCAAAGTACAGTTTTTGGCGTTGTGGCTTGGTATACCAAACCACGCTGCCCTTCCCGGAGGGGTCAAGGTGCAAAACATTGGGCGGCAAAATCCCGTCGGGTCGCAGGAATGCCTTTCCTGCCTGCTCACGGGTATCAAGGGCTTTGGCAAGGCTTTGGGCTTCACTGACCGTTAGCGGGTGCGGGTTTACAGGGCAGCCGCTTTCGTCCATATCGTAATATTCGATGTATGGGCTTGACAGCCCGCCTGCGGCAAATACCACAAGGGCGGCTTTTGGTTCATACAGTTGCACGTTTGGTGTCATAATCGTAATTGTTTAGCAGGTAACACAATTCATTGATAAGGGGAAACAGGTGGCACTCAAAGCCGAGGGTATCAGTGTCCTGCGCCCGTCCGTCAAAAAAGCGTTTCAGTACAGGTTCCTGTTTGGAAAGGCTCTCATTAAAGTAGGCGTTTACCGATTGTTCTACGTTGTCATACAGCCACCCATCGGTAGATGCGACAAAGCCGATATATTTTTCCATCGTTATGCACTCGCCATCATCATAATCCTCCATTTCAAGGTCGGGCAGGCAGCTTTCATCGGCATGGGTGTATATGGAACTTTGAGGATATTCCTGCCACAGGGCGTAAAACCTTTGGGCAAGGTTGTGGCACTCCCTGCCAAATGTGTCATCAGGCGTAAAAGCGGCAACCCATTCCGCAAAGCGGTCAAGGTTTATGCTATTGTTCATCCTGCGCTTCATCGTCTCCCCGTAATGCAGTGCAGCCCTCGACTGGCTGATGTGGCTGTAATAGGTTTCCTGTTCCCAGTCGTCAGGGTCGTTGGTCAGCCACTCGCTAACCATTTCATAATGCCAGTACAGGTAACTGTCCTCGGTGTAATAGGGAACGCCTGCCGTGTGGTACAGGTAACTGAAAATGCACAACAGCAGCCGTGCGGCTTTTCGGTGTTTTTTATCCTGCAACATATACTGTACAGGCAGCACAGGGATATAGAACAGCGTATTCCCTGTGTAATAGCATTCGGTAACGTGCAGGGCAAAACTGCCGTTATCTTCCTGCAATTCCATTTCAATGTGCTGCGGGTGCTTATCCTTTAGCAGCCGTGCAGCATTATGCTGTGCGACCTCCCTGCCATACGGATAGGCATAGCCTGTGGTATCGACAGGGTTAATTCCGTAGTGGCTGCACAGCAGGCCAAAGCTGCGGTAAAAATCCCCTTTCTCCTTATCGCTGCCCATTATCGGCTGCCCCGTGTAATGGGGCAGGAAACGGGTTTTCAGAAAACCATAGGCAGCAGCCCCTGCGGGGCAGATTGCAGGCGGTCGGCAAGTACGGCTGCGCTGTCTTTCCTGCGTTGCAAATTCAGGAGGAACTCGCCTGCGTTTTTGTGCAGCAGCTTTTGCCTTTTGTTTTGGGGCAGTTGTAACTGCCCCGCTATTAACTTTTGCATAGTCCATAACATTAAGTTTTAATTATCCTTTTGTCCCCATCGTGGTTTCAAAACGGTATTCCACGGTATCGTTCTTTATTTCAGGGCCTACTGTTTTGGCGGTGGTCAGTGTCGGGTAGCTATTGGCATAGAAATGCATCACGGCTTCTACGCTCCATTTCGGGTCGGGGTCGGTCAGGGCAAATTCATTCCCCTTGTCTTTCATCAGGAATACCCTCGGCATCAGTGTCGTCTGTAGCATCGTAATCAGTATTAGGTTCAACATTGTTTTCTTCTGTTATAGGGGGTGTAGCACCGAAAAGGTCGGGGTCGAACTTAGCGGACAGGCTTGCCCTGCGCTTGCGGAGTTCCTCGGCTTTTTCGGGGAACTCGGTCGGCTGCGGCACTTTGAGCCATGCCTCCCTGAATTTGCCCTCTTTTTCAAGCGCATCCACCTGCGCTATTATTCCGTTGTATTTCATAGCTTTCACTTCCTCAGGCGTGGTGGGCTTGTCAGGCTTGTCGGTTTTCTCCGTTTTTTCGGCTTTCTTTTTCTCCATAGCCGCATTTTTCTTGGCGGATTCCTGTCCTTTAAGGAATTGTTCCATATTGGTCAGCAGCGTAGAAGTTTGCGCTATGGGTGCGCTGATGGCATCAAAAAAGCCCTCACACAGTTCCTTTGCACTCCCTTTTAGTATCAGGGGCGGTATATGGTTCTTTGCGGCATCCCCGCAGCCCTCGTTTTGCAGCAAAACCGAAACGGTAAGCTGTTCGGCATCCTTTTTTATCGTGATGTTCAGGCAGCCCTCAAAAGGGATGGCGGCTGCGTGTGCGAAAAAATTAGTAACTGGCATGGCTGCTATTTTAGGGTTCTACGTTGTCGTGCGGGGTTGCTTTCAATAATGCGCCTTATCAGGTTAAGGGCGGTTGTCGTATCGTGCGCATCTGCTGCGCTCATCGCTACATGGTCAAGCCTGTCAAAAATCGGCAGTACTCTGTTAAGTACGGTAATTGCCTTGCGTTCTGTGGTTTGTGCTAATATGCTCATGACTTAAAATTTATGCAGCCCCGCAAGACGGGGCTGCGGTTAACTATTAGTAAAGTATCAGGGCGGCTGCCCCGTTTTTGGAAAAGTCTCCGCACAGGTCAAAGGCTTTCTGCCCCCGTGCCTGCGCTGTCCCGCCCAAAAAGATGGATTTTAGTTTATCTTCTCCTGTTTTAAAGCTGCGTACATTTTGGTAGTAGCCTGTAACGGCATTGTATGCCCCGAACACAGTGCCTTTGGTCGTTTCCAAGCTTTGCGTATCGTCTCCCATAGCGTACTCAAAAGCAGCCTCACAGGCATTTTTATACATGGTTGAAAGTTCATCTGTAGCCCCTTTTTTCAAAAGGTTGTACGTTTCTTTATTCGGGCAAAGTGCCAACTGTATCAACTCTTTTACCTGTTTATCTTCGATGCGGGTATTTGCCCATCTGTTAAAAATGCCCTCCAACTGTAAAGACAAATTGTCTGCAACGCCCATTACTTTGTGTGCCTGCTCAAGGCGTTCTTTTGCCCCTGCGGTGTGGCGTATGCGTACCACGTTGGTGGCTGTTTTCATTGCAGCATTTAAAGTGTTTTGGCAAACAATCCTCACAGGGGTAAAGGCTGCCGTTATGCTTCCGCCGCCATCGTGGGAGGTGGTTAGGAAAATATACTTCTGTGTTATATCGTCCCCGTTGCCTACACGGATATAGCCGGGCAGCTTGGCGGTTATGAAAATGCGTTCCCCGTTGCCGAGTGCGCCTGCGGTTTCGTATAGTATGCCCTCGCCACCGCCCACGATGGCATCGAAAAAGGCGAACGCATCACTATTTTGTACGATTTGGTAGTCCTTGCCTACCACGCCAAACACGGCTTTGGTATCGGTGCGCATTGTGGCGAATTGGTCAGGGATTGGAAAACTCTCGAACAACCCCGTACCTTTTGCGAAAATCGGGGCTTTCGCTACTTCGTAATCCAGTCCCGCAAAGGATATGGCTTCGCGGCTTGTCGGGTAGTCCTGCACGATTGTCCCCAGTCCGTGCCATGCGGGTTGCTTTACGCTCATAAATGCGTGCTGCCCTGTTGCTTCGTTGAAATTTATATTATGTGCCATGATTTTAAAATTTAAGGTTAAACGGTTTTAGAATGGCAGGTCGTCGTCAATTGCTGCGCCTGCGGGTAGTATTTCAGGTTCGTACACTTCTACAGGTTCGGCAGGGGCTGCCTTACTGTTTTCCCGTTGCTGCGGCTGTTCCTGTGCCTGCGCTTCGGCTTTGTTCCCGTTGCCACCGTGCAGGGTAATGTCGGTGGTATTGAAGTTTAGCCCCGCTTTGGGTTGCCCGTCGTTTCCCATCCATGCACGGGCAGACACACGCCCTGCGAGTTCCACAAGGCTGCCTTTGGTCAGGTACTGCGCAATACCTGTGGCAAGCCAGTAGGCACAGTCAAAAAATTCAGTTTGGGTTACTTTGTCCCCGTTTTTTGCCTTGTAGCTGTGGTTCACAGCGACAGAGAAATTCACTACACTTTTGTTATTAGACAGGCTGCGCACCTCGGCATCCCTTGTCACTCTTCCGATAATTGTCATAATCGTTCTTGTTTAAATGATACAATCCTTTTGTATCTCCGTCCAGTCCTCTAATCTGTTACAGTCCTGCCTCGCTTGCGCTCCGCATAACTTTTTCCCAAAAGAAAGCCGGAAAAAGAAAGCAGATAAACAGTGTGGGTAAAGCGGTAAAACAAAAGGAAACGGAATAAGTCCCGAAGGGTGGGTTTGTGAGTGTGCGAGCAAAGCCATTATGCCGTAGTCTTTTGCTTTTACTATTGGCTTTACCCGCAATACATTAGCTGCCTTTTACCGGTTTATCTTGGGAAAAGTTTCTATCAATGTATTTTCAAAATACTTTTAGTACACTAAAAGATTAAATTATGAGTAGAAAAGGTATGATAAGAAGAAAGAGATGACGGGTTACTAACAGTAAAAGCATCCTGAAAGTCGCATTAAATTTGAATAGCTGTAGAAAATGAGTATGATTATCACATTATACATTTAGTTAAAACAGGTTTTCATTTTAAGGGTTTCCTCAATCATCTTAAAAAATTATTTGATACTTTAGCCCTTTATCAAAAGATGCATAAAAAACCACGCCTTTATACTATTTCATGACCCAAGAACAAATAAAGAATTTAGAGAAAGAACTCTGGGATGCTGCCGACGAATTAAGGGGAAACTCTAAGCTTACAGCCGCCGAATATAAAGACCCCTTGCTGGGACTGGTATTATTGCGCTTTGCACAAAACCGATATGAAGATGCAAAAATTAGCATCGCCAGCTCCTTGCCCATAAATCCTAGGACCGGTTTGCAGCGCGAAGCCACCAAAGATGATTATGCCGCAGCAGGAGCAATTTTTCTGCCGGAAAAAGCCAAATACGATTACCTTGCCGCGTTACCGGAAAGCGAAGATATAGCCGAAGCGATTAATAACGCTATGAAGCTTATAGAGGCTGAATATCCGGACTTGGCAGGTATATTGCCTAAAAGTTACCAGGAGTTTGATGATAAACTTTTGCGTGACTTAGTACGCGTATTTAATAAAGATGCCGTGCGACATGCCCGGGGTGATGTTTTCGGGCGCATATATGAATTTTTCTTAATGAAATTTTCTATGCAGGGAGCCGGTGCACAGGAAGGCGGCGAATTCTTTACCCCTCCCTCTTTGGTAAACCTAATTGTAAATTTTATTCAGCCTAACCATGGCATTATACACGACCCTGCCTGCGGTTCGGGAGGTATGTTTGTACAATCGGCTCATTTTATACAAAACCACGAAAATAAAAGCGTAAACGAAGCGGTTACTGTTTATGGCACAGAGCTTAAAAGCAACAATGCCAAATTAGCTAAGATGAACCTTGCCATTCATGGTATTGAGGGCAAAATTATAGAAAGCAACAGCTTTTATACCAATCCGCATAACCTTACCGGAAAGTGCGACTTTGTAATGGCAAATCCACCGTTTAATGTTGATAAGGTAGATGCTAAAAATAAATTTCTGGCAGAAGACGAGCGCCTGCCATTTGGAGCGCCGCTAACAGGCAATGGTACTGTAAGTAACGGTAACTATTTATGGATGCAGTATTTTTACTCATACCTTAACCCAACTGGGCGTGCCGGTTTTGTAATGGCATCATCGGCGACGGACGCCGGCAATGCCGAAAAAAGAATACGTAAAGAATTGATAGAGACGGGTGCGGTAGAATGCATAGTATCTGTTAGTAACAACTTTTTTTATACCCGTTCGTTACCATGCCATGTATGGTTTTATAACAAAGGCAAAAAACCGGAGAACAAGAACAAAGTTTTAATGATTGATGCGCGTAACACCTACCGTAAGGTAAGCACCACCATTAATGATTTTAGTGAAGAACAGCTTGAAGGGCTAACTGCTATAATGCAACTCTTTAGGGGCGAAACCCCCGAAATACGGCCGGATAATAGTTGGTTTAATGAAAAGTTCCCTAAAGCTACTTATGAAGATGTAGAAGGGCTGTGTAAAATTGTAGACCTTGAAGAAATTGCAGCACAAGATTATAGCTTAACGCCCGGCCGCTATGTGGGCGTTGTGGCAGACCTTGATATGGATTTTGATTACCAGGGGCGCACAGCCGAAATACACGCTGAACTTGCCACTTTAAATGAAGAGGCTGTTGCATTGATGGAACAAATTCAAAGTGTGGAATTATGAAATTGAATCTAAGTGAATGTTGTGATTTCATCAATGGTGGAAGTTGGACAGCAAATGAATATGCAGACAATGGTCATCCCATATTAAAAGTATCAAATTTTGATAAAGATTCTATATCATATAATGAACTGAGTTTTCTAAATATTGGTAGTTTCGAAAAATATAAAAAAAATCAACTTGAAACTCACGATATAGTTATAGCTACCGTTGGATCACATCCATCCTTAGTTAATTCAGCTGCAGGCAGATGTATTACAATACCTTACGCAGCAAAAGGCCTATTGTTAAATCAAAATGCAGTTTGTATTAGAACAAAAGATTCTGAAATTATCAACCAAAGGTATTTAGGATATTTGTGTAAATCTCAAATATTTCAACATTTTATTCAGCAGCGTGGTAAAGGTGCTGCAAACCAAATGAGGATTCCAATTGGTGGCATTAAGGATTTTGAATTTGATTTTCCGGAAATTTCGGTCCAGCAAAAAATAGCCTCAATTTTATCTGGGTATGATGACCTAATAGAAAATAACATAAAGCGTATAAAATTACTGGAAGAAAAAGCACGACTTACGTATGAAGAATGGTTTGTAAAAATGCGTTTTCCGGGTTATGAAACGGCGGTGTTTGATGAGGTAACGGGTTTGCCTAAGGGATGGGAGAATTTAAAGTTAAGCGATGTTGCTGAAATTAATTCTTCCAGTATTAAAAAGAACTATAAAGGCTATATAAAATATATTGATATAGCTTCCGTAACCCCTAACAAGATAAATTTTCTGACTCCATATGACATTGACGATGCACCTGGAAGAGCAAAACGCGTAGTCAAACATGGTGATATAATTTGGTCTTGTGTTAGGCCAAATAGAAAATCTCATGCAGTTATATGGAAGCCTGAACTAAATTTAATAGCATCTACTGGATTTTGCGTTATTACTCCTAAAAAAATTCCTACATCTTACCTCTACCAGTATTTAACTACTGAATCATATGTGGGTTACTTGACAAATTTGGCCGGTGGCGCTGCTTATCCAGCAGTTAAATCTGCTGATTTTATAGATTCGGATGTTACAGTTCCACACCCTGACTTACTAATAGAATTTAATAAAATAATAGGTCTTAATTTTGATGTCATTTGCAATCTTGAAAAACAAAATCGCATTCTTAAAGAGGCACGCGATATTTTATTGCCACGATTAATGAGCGGGATGGTTGATGTAGAGGCATTGCAAGTAGGAACTTTAGAAATGGCTGATTGATGAAATATTGGATATTATCCCCGAACGTTAAAAATGGTGAAGATGAAAATGAATGGAAAAAAGCCATTCAAGATTTAGAATATGCTTTTATAGGTTATAATGATGACCACAACTTTGGGAAGTTATTTAAAAACAACATTCGAATTGGAGACGTTATCTTGTTAGCACAGGGACAAAACTCAAATAAAGTCCCTTATTTATGTGGTATAGTTTCAACTGATGCAAAATGGGAACATTTATCTAAAACACCAAGCATAGCTCAAAACAGAAAATTGAATTATTGCATTTCAAAAAAAGAGTTGGAGGGTTTAGGTCTAGATTTCAATGACAGTACTTGGGGCAATTCTAAACAACCTGCAACATTATATCATCTTAAACCCGATGAAAATCAAATCGATTTAAGTATAGTAAACCTATTATACAATGCTACACGAAAGAGAATGTTAGATAAACTTATGGAGAACATAAAATTGACTCAGGAACGACAAGCTGAAATTAAAAGTATGTGGGTTCGGTATAAAAATAGTTTTATAGAACATGCAAACCTGAGAAAAGACATTGATGGTTTGCTATCTGTATGGGAACTATACAAATCAAAAATTAAAGATGATACGTTTTCTTTAGATGAATATACAAACCGGTTAGGTGCTCGTACAGCAACTATGCCGGGTGGGTATTTGTGTAACTTTTTAGAACGGTACACTAGTAATTTATTAGGATCTTCTAAGCCGGGTAACGCCAATAACTTTGAGATAAAGTTAAATAGCGATGGTTTAACTTATACCATACGTAAAGAACTTAACAGTGGCGAAAAGGAAAATAAAAATGACAAGGACAAGGCAACCTCTTTATTTAATGATACTATAAAAGGCCTTTTGAGAAATATTGTTAATGCGAACGAGCCTGCAGATAAAATTAAGCTGGTAGAAGATAGCAGCTTTGCCTCCAAACAAGTGCTGCGTAAACTTGCTGTACTGGATAATATGGCAGATTTCTTATTTATATATTCTAACAGTATAATAGATATATTACACAACGAATTTTTAAACTCAGATGAATCAGCAAATCTGGGTAAAAATCATGAAATAAGAGCTGTTGCGAATCAAATTTTAGATATTAATACGGCTGATAAAGCAGAATCTGTTTTGCTGTCGTGGTTCTTATGGAAATATGCTAATACTAAAAGCATTACTGATATTAATACTCCTAACGTAATATTATATGGGCCTCCGGGAACTGGTAAAACCTTTATTGTAAAAGAGAGCCTAGATTTTATAACACAAGGCGATCGTAGCAGGTACGAATTTGTTCAATTTCACCCTTCATTTACGTATGAAGACTTTATAGAAGGTATTAAGCCAAAGGGTGTAAGTGAAAACGGAAATATTAAGTTTGAACTGATTGACGGGGTTTTTAAGAGATTTTGTAAAAGAGCCAGGGCAAACCCAGATAAAAGTTACTACTTTATAGCTGATGAAATTAACCGGGCCAACTTGTCGTCGGTTTTCGGAGAAACATTGCTCTGTTTAGAAAAAGACTATCGACATGACGTTACTTCCAACGATGATAAAAATCTAATAAAAACTCAGTATTCTACCCTTATCGAAGCAATGATAGAAGAGGATGCTGATAAAGAAGAGTTGGCATATCATTTTCAGGATGGCAGTGCTTACTTTGGTGTACCATCAAACTTATTCTTTATCGGTATGATGAATGATGTAGATAAGAGCATCGATGCCTTTGACCTTGCCTTGAGACGACGATTCAAATGGATTCGTAAAGATTGCGATTATGAAGTATTAGAACGTGAAACCACATTTAAAAACGGAGAAGCTTTCGCAAACATAGACACTTATGTAAAAGCCTGTGCAAATTTAAACAACTATATAAGCATAGTGTTAGGATTAGGAAAGTCGTATGAATTTGGGCACTCATTTTACATGAAGATGTCGTCTATTGCCAATAGAAAACAAATCACATCAAAGAATTTAGAAAATTTATTTTACCTTCACTTAAGCCCTACACTTAAAGAATATTTAAGAGCACTGTATCCTGAAACCGAATTGGATCATAATGTACAAAAAGCTTTAGGCGAGTTCAAAAAATTCTTATAAATGCGTGTAAACTTACCGACCAATCATAATTACTATCAGGAATATCCTTTAACAGAAAATGTTTTAGGAGAGCGATTTGGTGCGGGATTTAAAGAGGTAGATGAGATAAAAAGTAAATTCTTTTCCTCTTCTTTTGAGTTTACCACGAAAGACGAAACATTAGAACAAGTACAGATTTTTAATTTTAAGAACAATCGCAAAAAACTCGAAGAGGGCGAACAGCTTATACTGAAACTTTACGCTAAGGAGTTTCTAAATAAAGAAAAGGAATATTTTATACAAACCGGTTTATTCGCGGGGATTTTATACCATAAAGATTGTCAGTTCAATATCACAACTCCTTATGGGGACGTATTCTTAAAAAGAATGCTAAATGTTATTAATGACATATATATTGATAATAGGGAAGCCAAAGCTTCGGAAATAAAAGAAACAAACGAGTTTCAAAATATAATTGCCTATCTGTTTATTCAGTCCTTAGAAAAGGCCAGCGTTATGGGCTTGCCAAAAGAATATAAAGTACAAAAGCAGCGTAGCCATAAAGTAAGAGGTAAAATTGACGTAAATGCTTATTTAAAGCATGACTTTCCTTTTCAGGGAAAATTGACTACAATTTATCGAGAGCAGGTGTATGTACAGCAAATAATTGATGTTTTGTACCTTACGTGCAGAAAATTAGAACATAGCTATGGCAGTGAAATACACCGAAAAATACATGGCATTTATCAATTATTGAAACAAAACTATTCAGGGATTTATGCCCAACATAGAACTGTAGAAGAAGCTAAAAAACATAATGTTCTGCAAAACCCTATGTTTAGTAATTTTAAAAATGTGCTTAAGTATGCTGAAATTATTCTAAAAGATTATGACTTAACTATTCAGAATCAAAATAATAAATTAAGTACATGTGGATATCTATTTGATATTTCGCAATTATTTGAAGTGTATCTTGAAAAACTTTTAAGCAGGTATTTTACAGACTGGACGGTAACAGGACAGGAAGAACTTAACGTATATTCGGACTTGTTTTATGGGCGTAAAATGTTTCCTGATCTCGTAATGAAACATACAGAAACTAATGAGATTGTGGTTTTTGATGCTAAATTCAAGAAGATGGAAATAAGAAAACAAGATGTTGATAGAAGTGATTTTTATCAGATACATTCTTATATCCAGTATTATCAACCTAACGTATTATTTGGAGGGTTGTTGTATCCATTATCCGGAAATATTAATATATTGAAAGCACATTCAGAAAGTCTATTTGCAAAAGGAAATAATCAATATGCATTTATTGTAGATGGTATATTTGTCCAAACAAATATGGTGTTGGAAGATATAATTTTAAATGAGAACAAATTTTTATTGCGGATTAAAGATCTTATTACTACGTCAAGATCTGCCCGGTATAAAGAAATATTGTAAATAAGTATGAGCTACGAATATTCAGAAGATGCCCTTATAGAACAAGCTACTCAGGATGTACTGGAAGAACTGGGATGGAAAGTTGTTACCGCCTGGACTAAAGAAACCTTTGGAGAACAAGGTCTGTTAGGCCGCGAGAACAAACAGGAAGTAATTTTAAAGCGATATGCCTTACAGGCTTTGGTAACGCTAAACCCTGATTTGCCGACTACAGCTTATGAACAGGCTTTTGAAATTCTTGCTCAAAAAGTTGCCGATAAAACGTTAGGTACCATTAATAAAGATAAGTATGAGTTACTTAAAAACGGAATCCCGGTAAGCTACACCAATGATACCGGTGAATTAGTAAAGAAGAAACTTAAAATATTTGATTATAATAATTATACCAACAATCATTTTTTAGCGGTACGCCAGTTAGAAATCGTGGGTGAATTGTATAGCCGCCGGCCCGATGTGATTGGGTTTGTAAACGGAATTCCCCTTGTGTTTTTTGAGCTCAAAGGACACCATACCGATTTGAGAAATTCTTATAACGACAATATCAGAGATTATAAAGATACCATTGCCCAGGTATTTCATACCAATGCTTTTATAATATTAACAAATGGTGTAGATAGTAAAGTAGGCACCATTACAAGCCCCTATAAGTTTTTCCTGGAATGGAAACGAATTGAAGAAGATCAGGAAGGCGTAGTAAGCTTGGATACAATGCTTCGCGGTACCTGTGCACCAAGTCGTTTGATGGATTTGTTTGAGAACTTTTTATTGTTTGATGAAAACAGTGGTGAAGTTGTAAAACTGATGGCCAAAAACCACCAATATATAGGTGTAAATAAAGTTTTGGAAAATGTCAGGAATATTGAAGACCTTCAGGGTAAATTAGGTGTATACTGGCATACACAAGGTAGTGGTAAGTCATACTCCATGGTTTTTCTTTGCGAAAAGGTACACAGGAAATTTGGCGGGGCGTATACGTTTTTAATTGCTGTTGACAGAACGGAATTAGAAAATCAGTTATATGATACTTTTTCCGGCGCAGGCATCGTAAACGATAAAAATATCATTGCAGGTAAAAAAACAGGCATTTCAGGAAGGGAACATCTCCGTGAGTTACTTGCAGAAAATCATCGGTATGTGTTTACACTAATTCACAAGTTCTCTATTGATCCTGAAAAAGAAACAGAGTATCCATTGATTACCGATCGTAAGAATATCATTGTAATTTCTGATGAGGCGCACCGTACGCAAGGAGGTACCTATGCCCAAAATATGCGCTTTTTTGGTTTGCCAAATGCCTCGTTTTTAGGTTTTACAGGAACCCCAATAATAAAAGATGAAGAAGAACTCACAAAAAACATTTTTGGTGAATATGTATCGGTCTACGATTTTAAACGTGCCATAGAAGATGAAGCTACATTGCCATTGCTCTATATTAACCGGGGAGAAAAATTAGGGATAGATAATCCGCAATTGGACGAGAAAATGGCCGAGGTGCTTGAAGATGAAAGTATAGATGACGATAAAAAGAAAAAACTATCCTATTTATTCCAAAAAAATTATCCAATCCTCACTGCCGAAAGCCGATTGGATGATATTGCTAAAGACCTGGTATGGCATTTTAATGAAAGGGGCTATCAGGGCAAGGCTATGTATGTGGCGTTAGATAAACCTACTGCTGTACGCATGCACAAATTAGTCATGAAATATTGGCCTTTATACCTAAAAAAATTAGAACAGGATATAACTAAAGCGCAAGACCAACAAGAAGCACAAGAATTGCGACGTAAATATAACAGGGTTGCAGAAACTGAAGTTTGTGTAGTGGTAAGCAGTGAACAAAATGAAGTAGATAAATTCCGAAAAATGAATTTGGATATTGAGCAGCACCGCAGAAAAATGGTAGAGCGCAATCTTGAAAAGGAGTTTAAAGATTCAGAAAACCCATTCCGGCTTGCTATCGTTTGTGCTATGTGGATTACTGGTTTCGATGCACAATGTGTGTCAACTGTTTACTTGGATAAGCCTATTAAGGGGCACACTCTAATGCAAACTATTGCCAGAGCAAATAGAGTGTATGATGATGAAAAGGAGAATGGCTTGATAGTAGATTATGGGAATGTCTACAAGCAACTGGAAAAGGCTTATTCCGTTTATGGTGAGGGATCCAAGGGGCCTGAAGGTGGTGAGAATGGAAAACCAGTAGAAGAATTAGAAGATTTAGAAAAAGCTTTAAAAGAAGCCGTTAAAGAAGTTAAGGAATACTTAGTTACTTTGAATTTTAAACTCTCTGATCTATTTGATATAAAACCTATGGAAAAAATTGGTTTGTTGAGAAAGGCTGGTGATTGTATTTGCCTAAATGAAACTACCAAAACGAGCTTTGAAATTATGGCCCGTAATGTATTTAGAAAATATAAAGCCCTTTTTCCTGAAGAGCAAGTAAAACTTTACATTAAAGAGTTCAATGCAATTGATGCGATTTACAGTTTATTGAACCAAAATGTAAAATCTGCGGATGTTACTGAAATCATGTTGCAACTCCAAAGCATTGTAAATGAAAGTGTACATCTTCAAGTCAGAACATTGAACGAGCCGAAAGAAGAAATTTATGTGGATTTAAGCAAACTGGATTTTGAAAAATTAAAAGCCGCCTTCGCGAAAGCGCAACATAAAAACACCCTGGTATATGATTTACAACAGGCAATAGATATAAAATTGCAACAAATGCTAAAAGAGAATCCGTTGCGGCTGGATTTTTATGAGAGGTACAAAGAAATTGTAGAAGAATATAACAAAGGTAAGTCTTTAGAAGATACTTTAGAAGCGTTTAACAATTTGACTAATTTCATAAAAGATCTAAGTTTTGAAGAACAACGAGCAGTACGAGAAAATCTGGATAACCAGGAAACCCTCGCTATATTTGATTTACTTCGGGAAGGAAAAGAATTACTGGGAGATGATCTTAAGCAAGTGAAAAAGGTAGCGCAAGTAACTCTTGAAAAACTGAAAGCTGAGAAATTAAAAATAGAGCGTTGGAGAGAAAAAAGAGAGGTTACTGCACAAGTAAAAAGTGAAATTTACAACCAATTATTATGGCTACCCCAAGAGGTTTATAGTGATGAAGAAGTCAGCCTTAAAACGGTTACTATTTATCAGCACATATATTCCAATTACTACGGAGCAGGAACTAGTATATATAATAGAACAGCGATTTAGAAATAGATAATATAGCTAGTGTAAAAGAAAATTTCACGGCAAATATTAGCCCAACTGAGTTTTAAGTTAAATAATACAATTTAACATATATGGCGTAAATTTAGAAATAAAAACTAAATTAGCATTCTACTATGATAGCAGTTAAATATTTGCTTATGATTGCTTTATAGTAAACCAAACCATAATCCTGATAAACTTTAATGTTAATAGGTGAGCAAAGAAATACCCGATCTATTACTTTTATAGATACAGAAATTGAACCCAATAAGGGTAAAATTATCGACATCGGCGCAATCAAGGATGATGAGAATTATTTTCATAGCGCATCTATAGTGGAATTTGTGCAATTTGTAAAAGCCAGTAATTATATATGTGGGCATAATGTTTTAAATCACGACATTAAATATATAAGTAGGGCAATCAATGACGCAAATATTAATTTTTCAAATGTTATTGATACTTTATACCTTTCTCCCTTACTGTTTCCAACTAAGCCCTATCACGCGCTATTAAAAGACGATAAGCTGCAGACAGAAGACGCCAATAACCCTTTAAACGACTCAAAAAAGGCGAGGGACCTATTTCATAGCGAAGTTGCAGCTTTTTGGCAGATAGATGAAGTACTAAAAGAAATTTTCTATCTTCTTTTACATTCGTCAACGGAGTTTGGTGCTTTTTTCCGGTTTATTAATTTCAACACTTTCAACACTGATTTAGAAGTATTAATTAGATTGAAGTTCCATGGCGCAATTTGTGAACATTCAGACCTAACCAAAATAATATCAGAACATCCCATTGAACTTGCGTACTGCCTGTCATTAATTAATTCATTTATAGCACATAATAAAGTTCATTCTATTACGCCACCCTGGGTTCTGAAAAATTATCCTGAAGTGCAGCGTGTAATAGTATTGCTACGAAGCAAACCCTGTGTAACAGGGTGTAAGTATTGTAATAATTCCCTGGACATCTATAAAAGGTTAAATAAGTTTTTTGGTTTTGATTCTTACCGGTCTTACGGAGGTGAACCACTACAGGAAAAAGCTGTTAGGGCAGCTGTCAATAACAAATCTTTGCTGGCCGTTTTTCCAACGGGTGGAGGAAAATCCATTACATTTCAGGTTCCGGCACTTATGAGCGCCGAAAATTGTAAAGGATTGACGGTTATAATTTCTCCGCTTCAGTCTTTAATGAAAGACCAAGTTGACAACCTTGAAAGGAACGGCATAACTGAAGCTGTTACCATTAATGGACTATTAGACCCCATTGAGAGAGCTAAGTCGTTTGAAAGAATTGAAGATGGTTCCGCATCTATTCTATACATTTCTCCTGAGTCACTGCGCTCAAAAACTATTGAAAAACTGATTTTGGGTAGGAAAGTCGCCCGTTTTGTCATTGACGAAGCACATTGTTTTTCATCATGGGGACAAGATTTTAGGGTCGATTACTTATACATTGGGGACTTCATAAAGTTAATCCAAGAAAAGAAAAACCTAGAAGATGGTATACCGGTATCCTGCTTTACAGCAACTGCCAAACAAAAGGTAATTGAGGATATCCGAGATTATTTTAGCGAAAAGTTATCATTAGACCTTGAAGTATTTACGTCTAAGGCATCAAGGACTAACCTCCATTACAAGGTGTTTGAAAAACAGAATGATGAAGAAAAATATTTGACCGCCAGAGATTTAATTGAAGAAAAGAACTGTCCAACGATTATCTATGTGTCCCGAACCCGGAAAGCTTTTCTGCTTGCCGAACGTTTAGCAAAAGACGGTTTTAATGCAAAGCCCTACCACGGCAAAATGGATAAACAGGAGAAGACTGAGAACCAGGATTCTTTCTTAAATGGTGAAACGCAAATTATGGTAGCTACTTCTGCATTCGGTATGGGAGTAGATAAAAAAGATGTAGGCTTGGTAATTCATTATGAAATTTCGGACTCCCTTGAAAACTATGTGCAGGAAGCAGGACGTGCAGGCAGGGATGAAAATATTTCGGCCGATTGTTTTGTATTGTTTGATGAGGAAGACCTCAGTAAGCACTTTATTTTGTTGAACCAAACCAAACTTTCCATCAAAGAAATCCAGCAGGTATGGAAAGCTATAAAGGATATTACAAAATTTCGTTCTAAGGTATCCAACTCCGCATTAGAAATTGCACGCAAAGCGGGTTGGGACGATAATGTCGTAGAGATAGAAACACGCGTAACTACAGCAATTGCTGCCCTGGAAGATGCCGGATATTTAAAACGGGGACAAAATATGCCAAGGGTTTTCGCCAACAGTATCTTATCTAAAAATGCCCAGGAAGCTATTGATAAAATAAACTCTTCGGATAAATTTGAAGAAAAGCAAAAAGAGCAAGGTGTACGTATAATAAAGAAACTGTTCTCCAGTAAAAGCCGCAAGCAGACAAATAACGAAACTGCAGAATCAAGGGTAGATTATATAAGTGATCATTTAGGTATTGTAAAAGAAGAAGTAATCAATATAATAAACCTCCTACGTGAGGAAAATATCCTTGCAGACGCTAAAGACTTGACTGCATTTATAAAAAACGCTGATAATAAAAATCGCTCCCTTGCTATTGTAGAAACCTATAGTAAACTTGAAAAGTTTTTACTCACAGTTTTTAAAGAAGAAGAAAGCACTTTTCATATGAAAGAATTAAATGAAGAGGCTGAAAAAAATGGTTGTGGGGACGTAAACACCAATAAACTAAAAACGATAATTAATTTCTGGTCTATAAAGAATTGGATTAAAAGAAAAAACTTAGAATATTCTAAGAACCACATTGCTTTACTGTGCCTTCAAAGTAAGAAGCAATTAAAAGAGAAACTTGAAAAACGCCATGAACTTGCGAAATTTATCGTTGATTACTTTTATGATAAATCCATCACGGAAACAATAAAAGGCCAGGCAGATAAACACGAGATTTTGGTGGAATTTTCAGTACATGAACTAAAGGTTGCTTATGACAATAGCTTTAGCCTCTTCAAAATAGAAATAAGCGTCGATGATATTGAAGATACCTTGTTTTATCTTTCGCGTATTGAGGCTATAAAGATAGAAGGTGGTTTTCTTGTCGTTTATAATCGCTTAACGATTGAGCGAACAGAACAAGATAATAAAAAACGTTACACTAAAGACGATTATCAAAAGCTCAACCAGTTTTACGAAAGCAAAGTCCAGCAAATCCACATCGTGGGAGAATATGCCCAAAGAATGATTACCGATTACAGAAATGCACTTCAGTTTGTGGAAGATTATTTCCAACTTAATTATAGTTCTTTCTTAAACAAGTATTTTAAAGGTAGTGAGAGGCAGAACGAGATTAAGCGGAATATTACCCCTGCAAAATTCAGGCAGCTGTTCGGGGAATTATCACCTACACAGTTAAAAATTATAAAAGACAATGAAACACAGCACATAGTCGTTGCCGCCGGGCCTGGTAGTGGGAAAACAAAGGTATTGGTACATAAACTTGCTTCGCTGCTATTAATGGAGGATGTTAAGCACGAGCAGTTACTAATGCTTACATTTTCAAGAGCGGCAGCTACAGAATTTAAAAAGCGCTTATTAAAGCTAATTGGCAACGCCGCAAATTTTATTGATATTAAAACATTTCATTCCTATTGTTTTGATTTACTTGGTAAAGTTGGCACTTTAGAAAAATCAGCCGAAATTTTAAAAAACACCGTTGACAGGATTAAGAGTGGCGATGTTGAGGCTAATAAAATTACTAAGTCTGTTCTGGTAATTGACGAAGCCCAGGATATGAATGCAGATGAGTTTGCACTTATAACTGCACTTATGGAGCAGAACGAAGAAATGAGGGTTATTGCTGTCGGAGATGACGACCAAAATATTTATGAATTTAGGGGAGCGAGTTCTAGAAACCTTGAGCAGTTTATTTATGACAATAGTGCTGTAAAACATGAGTTGGTCGAGAATTACCGTAGTAAAAGCAATCTGGTTGCATTTTCGAATCAATTCGTAAAGCAAATTCCCCATCGCTTAAAGGAAACACCAATAATCGCTACGCAAACCGATAATGGTAAAATCAAAATTATTAGATATCAAAACACTAATCTAATTACGCCCCTTGTAATTGATATAGGTAACACCGGTCTATCCGGAACTACCTGTGTACTAACAAAGACTAATGAAGAGGCTGTAAAAGTTACAGGGGTACTTTTAAAGAATAACATCGAGGCAAAACTGATACAATCTAACGATGGTTTTAGTTTGTACAATCTTGTTGAAGTCCGCTTTTTATTGAATAAAATAGATTTAGGAACTGATATATATACGATCAGTGATGAGGTTTGGGACAATGCAAAACGAGATATAATTAGTACTTTCAGGAACAGCAATAAATTAGAGATTTGCCTAAATATCATAAAGGATTTTGAAGCCACTAACCCTTATAAAAAGTATAAATCTGATTTAGAGGTTTTAATCCGGGAATCTAAATTGGAAGATTTTTATAATGAAAACGGTGAAACAATTTTTGTATCTACTATTCACAAAGCAAAAGGAAAAGAATTTGACAACGTCTATCTCTTGCTTGAGAACTTTAACCCGGCTACAGAAGAAGCAAAACGACAGTTGTATGTAGCAATGACCAGGGCTAAAAGCAATTTAAATGTCCATCTAAATGCAAACTATCTCAATCATTTGATAACGGAAAATCTTGAAAGAATTGATGATTTTGAAATTTACAATGCTCCAGATAAAATTGCTATACATGCGACTTTGAAAGATATCTGGTTGGACTATTTCAATAACAAGCAGTTTCTAATTTCAGAGTTGGTGAGTGGCGATAAATTATTTATAAGCGCTGATCAGTGTTTAAATTCAAAAGGCCAATCTGTATTAAAATTCTCAAAGCGGCTTATAGAGAAAATTGAAGAAATGAAATTGAAACATTATGAACTAAAAAGCGCCAAAGTAAATTTCGTTTTGTACTGGCTTAAGGAAGGAGCATCTCAAGAAATCAAAATAATTTTACCTGAATTGTATTTTGAAACTGTAAAGAATTAATTTTAAATTATTTAATACAATTTAAAACTCTAGATACGAATCAATTTGAGTAAGAGATTAATGAAAAGGCTGTAGCCGAAAGTGATGGCTGTAGCACCTATTGATAAACTCCAATTTATATTTTAGAGTTTAAAGCTGTTGAGTATAAAAAACTATCATATTTATATAATTCAGTAACTTTTTTCCAAAAAATAAAACATAATAAACTGATATTTAACACGTAAAACATATTTACATCTTGATTTGTATACTCTATAATTCGATCTTTACGGCTTAAACCGTTAAATTATGTTAGAGAGCAGTTTTGGAATGACCTTCTTCCTGAAGTCTTCTGCAAAAAGCACCGGCGAGAGGTATGTTTACCTCAGGATCACCGTAGATGGAGTGCCGAAAGAAACATCTACCAAGCGCAAATGGGATGTTATGCGATGGGAACAGAAAACAGAACGCGCAACGGGAAATAAGGAGGACGCGCGTACTCTGAATTTCTTTTTGAATTCCCTCGAAAGGAAAGTCCATGAGTACCGGAACGAGCTGTCCGACAAACGCCAGTCTATCACCTCGAAAAAACTTATTGATTTTTGCCTGGGCAGGAATGGCGGCAAAGCAAACATTGTGGAAGAGTTCCAGCTCCACAATGACCAGATGATGGCGCTGGTTAATGTTGGTGAATATGCCCTTGGCACACACACACGTTTCGAAATAGCGAAGAAACACCTTAAGGAATTCCTGCGTTTCAAATACAACGTAGAAGATATGGAATTCCGCGAACTGAATTTTGAGTTTGTAAAGGATTATGAGTTCTATCTTAAAACTGTAAAGAATATCGGCCACAATACCGCTTTAAAATATATTACCAATTTCAGAAAGATTATTCTACTTGCAAATGACAAGGAAATTATAATTAAAGACCCCTTTAAGCGGTTCAAATCCAAAAAAATAAAAGTGGTGAAAAAGCCATTAAGCAGGCAGGAACTTTATGCTTTGGAAAGCCATACATTTTCTACCCCTCGCTTGTCTGCTGTACGTGACATTTTTGTATTCCAGTGCTATACCGGGCTGGCGTATATTGATGCATTTAACTTGAAAACCTACGACATAAAACAAGGAGTTGATGATGAGCGTTGGATAATTACAGAAAGGCAGAAAACAGGCAGCCCCATAAATATTCCATTACTACCCAAAGCCATCGAGATCATGGAGCGTTACAAAGACCATCCTTTGTGTTTAAAAAGAAATTCCGTGTTGCCTGTGACCTCAAACCAGAAGATGAATGCTTACTTAAAAGAAATAGCTGACCTCTGTGGCATCCGAAGTACTTTAAACACCCATAAAGCCAGACGAACTTTCGGGAGTACGGTAACGCTCAATAACGACGTGCCAATTCATGTCGTAAAAGAGATGCTGGGGCACCAGTCGGTAAAGCAAACGGAAACGTATGCTATAACTGAGCAACTTTCGATCGGACGGGAAATGAAACATTTGCAGGACAGGCTATACAGAAAACCCGAACTCTCCGCTGAAGCTGCGCTTGCTACTATACTAAAAATGGAAGATGAAATTAGGGCTTTAAAAAAGCAGTTGGATATAAAGTTAGTAAAAGAAGATAAGCCATGTTAAGACAGATAAAAAATGATTTGCAGTATGAAAATATCCTTGTACAGGTATTTGAACTCATGCAATTGGATTTGCAGCCTGATAACAAGGGATTAGAAGAGCTGGAGATCCTGTCAAGGATGATTATAGAATATGAAGAAGAACATTGGCCGGTACCCAATCCTACACTCCGGAAGCTTTAAGATTAAGAATTGACAAATAAATATATTCGATGCCAGGCTTTTGGAAATATTGAGCGCACACTCCCGCAAATCTGAAATTCTATCAGGAAAAGCTTCAGCTATCAGGGGGGAAGTAAGGCTTAACCAACGCTGCGTTGCTCCAAAGCCTGCTTTTGTCTGGTATTGGTATAATTTAGCAGGTGATAATGGTTATTATATATAAATTAAGTCCGGTTTGTTTGCTATGAAAAAAGCGGAGTCCATAATTATGAATTCCGCTTATGATCTAGCTAAAACAAAAGTTGCACTTCACTGCGGTGGCCCGGATGGTGGCTGGGAGTATATTTTATATAACCCATAGTTTGAAGTTCTTTAAAATACTTATGGTAAGTAGGAAAGGTCCTGATATGAGCCAGTGACATTATTTTGCTCCTGCTTACTTTGATGATCGTTGGCTGCCCCTGCCTGTACCATAAATGAAGTACAGCAGCCATTAAGGCGAAATGCCATACATTCATCTTTAAATTTTTTTCAAAGAGTTTTATGTAATTCGAAAAGTTACGTGATTCCATAGCTGTTGTTTATTTGCTGTTAAACAAATTCATTAAATCGGTTTTGTTATAATAATAGGAGCCCATAATTTTTTTACACCGTACTTTTCCTGTCACCCTTAAGGATTGGAGGGATGCCGCTGACATATCCAGTAATATCCTTACGCTCCGGCTTTTGAGCCAGTCCACATGGATAGTCTCATCCTTTGCTTCATTGGCTGTCTGCACAATTTTTCGTACTTCATTAATAATTAAAAGACTAAATTGCCGTAGGTCATCTTTTGTTATCTCATTGCTCATATTCTAATTCTTTTACGGTTTGGCATTCTTTGTTAAACAATATATTTAAGCTGTAGCAAGCTTAGCTTCGATGAGGCTGGAAAAGTATTTCAGCATTCTGTCGCTTCGGGACTTTCCAGACTTTCCTTCAGTCTAATATGTAGCTTGTAGCAATCATCAATTATTTTCGTTTCTTCTATTGGCATGAGTTTAATGGCTATACCCAAAACCTCAGAGATATTGAAAACCGATGCGGCAGTTGGCGAGCTTTCCAAATCATCCATGGCATGAAGCGCGGAAGAACAAACTTTTATAATGTCAATTATAGTTAGGATTAAGTCATTATATCCGCTGAAGTATAGCTCTGCCTTGTGCAGGTCACTAATGTTCTGATGTGGTTTTAAACTGTTAAATCCGCCTGCAGTTTCAATTTTTTTTATAAAGTCGGTGAGTTCTTTAAATTTATCGGATTCCATAATTTCAGTATTTAATGTGATTTAGTTTTATTTAAAAAATTTAGCATCCAGAATGGATTCAGGTGGCAATAGTCTTTTAAGTGTCAAAGTACAGCCCGTATTCAGTATTTACTAACTCAAGTATAGTTGGCCGGGCCAGGATGACCAGTAAATTAATTATTAAAATTTTCCAAAAAATATCTGTAGGCGGTCTAATTAGATTAAAGTATTGTGTCCTGTTAATCAAATTTTCGAAGTGATGCATAAATGAAATTTGTATTTTTGTTATTCAGTGGCAAGTAAAGAAGTTATGGTACCGTACCGAACCATATACACTTGTATAATACCAGCTATAACTTGTATTTTATAAACTAAACTTATTCTTACATAATTTTCAATATCTTTGAATTATGAGTACAGCAACGAAAAACCACATAGGAAGAAAAATCAGCCGCATACGTGAATTGCGTGATATGAAGCAGGAAGCTTTAGCAGCTGCTTTGGGCATTAGTCAACAGGCTGTTTCTAGTATTGAAAACAGTGAGACTATTGACGATGTGAAACTTGAAGAGGTGGCAAAGGCTCTTGGTGTTACTGCCGAGGCAATTAAGAATTTTTCGGAAGAAGCTGTATTTAATATTATTGGAAACACCTATCATGACCAGTCTTCATCTTTAAATTATTACTGCACATTTAACCCTATTGATAAGATTGTTTCTCTGTTTGAAGAAAAAGAAATATTATTCGAGAGATTATTACAAGCTGAAAGAGATAAGGTTACCTATTTAGAGAAACTGACTAATAGCTAAAAATTTCTTATTAGGAGGTCTTTTACTTAAAGTTTATATCAGGAAACTAGTAGGTATAAACAGATTTTATACGCGCTAAGTATTTCTAATTTAAGTAAAAAAATGGCGCCGTCTGTATTCAGTTGGCGCCATTTGGCTTTCCCGCGCTCTCAGGTCTTGAACCCACTATGACATTAGCTTGCTGCATTATCTGTGCTGGGTTACCTCAGTTTAGGAGGACTAAGTTTTATAAGCCTAATCAAACTTTCCTTACTAGGTAATACTGTCATGTATTTACTCGCAAAAATCTGCTGATTGTTTTCAGGAAGTGTAAATTCCACGACCGCCTCGCTTTTGTTTTGGCAAAGTATTATACCGATAGTCTTGTTTTCATCCGATAGCCGGACTTTCCGGTCGTAGTAATTAACGTACATCTGCATTTGTCCGATATCCTGATGTTTTAGCTCTCCAATTTTTAGGTCTATTAATACAAAACACTTAGGATACGGTTGTAAAAGACCAAGTCAATCCTAAAATGCTTATCGTCAAAACTGATGCGGTCCTGCCTCGCCACAAATGTAAAGCCATTGCCTAATTCTAAGATAAAATGTTCAAGTTTCTCAATCAATTTTTGTTCAAGTTCGCTTTCCGAATAGGCTGATTTTTCCGGCAAGCCGATAAATTCCAGGATGTAAGGGTCTTTAATTATATCCTCCGGTTTTTCTAATAATTGGCCTTCTTTGGATAGCCTTAGAACCTGTCCTCTGTTTCTGGTAAGCGAAAGCCGGGTAAATAGGGCAGAATCATATTGCCTGTTTAATTCCCTTAAGCTCCAGCTATTTTTAACAGATTCTATTTCATAAAATCTTCTTTCACTATTATCATCAATGCGCATTAGTTTCAAATAGTGAGACCAGCTTAATTGGAACGTGACGGCAGCTTCCTGATGATTTTCAAAAAGCGCAGACACTGTCTGCGCTTTTGAGTATACCAAGTAAAACTGGCGCATTTGCTCCAGGTTTCGTTTTGAGAAGCCTTTGCCAAAATCAATTGTAAGCTTTATGGAAAGTGTTTTTAATAGTTGGACTCCATAATCCGCCCGAACATTTCCGTTCTGCTCTTCTTCGACAATCATGCGCCCAATTTCAAAGTACGTCAGCACCATTGTGTGATTGACCGACTGGACAATTCTGTGCCTGGCATCATCGAGTAAATTTGATATCCTTTGCACCAATTCATTTGAAGCTATATTTTCCATGGCTAATTTTTAAGGTTAACATTATAAGCCATGTTCTGTGACAAACGATCTTTTAGCTTTCCCATATCTTCACTGAGCTTCGCTTCCACAACCTTTGCATAGATCTGCGTGGTGCGGATACTGGTGTGGCCCAACATTTTTGATACACTTTCAATAGGTACACCGTTGCTCAACGTTACCGTGGTAGCAAATGTGTGCCTGGCAATATGGAAAGTTAATGTCTTGGTTATACCACATAGGTCGGCAATCTCTTTTAGGTAACCGTTCATACGCTGGTTAGAGATCACAGGGAAGACTGTACCATCTTTTTGCGCCCGCGGGTCATCAACGTACATTTCCATCAACTCCTTTGCCTGTGGCAGTATCGGTACACGTACGTTCGTATCGGTCTTTGCCCGGTTGGTGTATATCCAAAGCTCCCCGTCAACGCCGGTTACGATATTTTCAGTTCTTAGTTTCGCAAGGTCAATATAGGCAAGCCCGGTATAGCAGCTAAAAAGGAACATATCACGGACGTTTTTTAAACGGTCTATCTTAAATTCCTTTTGTGCTAGCGTGTTAAGTTCAGCAGCATTTAAGCAATAGCGTTCTACCTTCTCATAATGTTTTTTGAAGTTGGCAAAAGGATCTTTGGGAAGCCAATCAAGCAGCACGGCCATGTTTATCATTTTACGAAGCCTTTCAATATGCTTCATAATACCATTATTATTTAATGGCTTTTGATGGTCTTTGGGAGTATAATTATTAAGGTAAGTTTCGAAGTCCAGTAAGAATTTATAATTAAGTTCTGAGAGCACGATATCGTTCCTGTAGTATTTCTCACGGATGAATTTAATTAGATACTTCTGTGTTGTTGTATAATTCTTCATGGTACCGGTAGCGAGCCTATGTACTGACTGCTCACTATGGTAGTCCATAAGTTTCACTAAAGTCATTATTTCCTCGTCACAACCAAGGAATAGAGCCTTAACAGTGTCAACCGTTACAGGCTTTCGCTGCTGCACCAGGTCGTTGTAGCCATCGGCAATAAGCGTACGTATACGTTCAAGATGGCTGTTTAGCTTTATAATTTCTTCGCTCTTTCCTTTAGCGCGGCCCTTAGCCTCATCCCAGGCTTTTGGATCGACTTTTTGTTTTAAGGAAATTTCGGCCCTGCGGCCATTTACTGTAATGCGGGCGTATACGAGAGCCTGCAAGTTGTTTTCATTTCTCGGTAACCTTATGATAAATTGAATACCGAAGGTGTTTGTGCTTTTCATACCAATGTACTATTAAATTAAACTTACATTAAGTACCGATTCAATTTAATTGCTCACATAAGGTGGCATTGAGAGGCATTATTCGGCTATAAAAAGTGTTAAAGAAACGGATGTAACAATATGTACAACAGTATTTTAAACGCATTTTTGTGAGTCTTTTTTTAAGCTTGAAAAAGACTCACCGAATAACTCACATTTACTTTGATTATTATGGGGTATTTTGGTACCAAAAAGGCACAAAAAAACCCGTAAATACTTACAATTTACGGGTTTTGAGGTGTTTTGACCTCTATTTTGTCGGGGTGGCAGGATTCGAACCTGCGACCTCCTGGTCCCAAACCAGGCGCGATAACCGAGCTACGCTACACCCCGAATTCTCCGGTTAAGAGGCTGCAAAGATATAACTATATTTTAATTGTCAAAGCACATAATTAAAAATTATTCAGCGATAGCTAAAACTGATATAGAAGGTTTGATATCTCCTGTTTAAAAACTTACATTTGTAGCATAATTTTATTACCACATTAATATTATGTCTGATTCTATCGAAAAAATAAAATGTTTAATTATTGGTTCAGGTCCTGCGGGTTATACAGCGGCAATTTATGCGGCAAGAGCAGATATGAATCCTGTTTTATATACCGGTATGGAGCCGGGCGGCCAGCTTACCACTACTACCGAGGTTGATAACTTTCCCGGATATCCGGAAGGCATAGATGGCCCTACCATGATGGTGCAGTTGCAGCAGCAGGCAGAGCGCTTTGGTACACAGGTGCGTATAGGTATGGCTACGTCTGCAACTTTTAGTACCGAAGAGGGTGGGTGGCACAAAGTGACAATCGATAATAATAAGGAGGTTTTAGCGCACACGATAATAATATCTACCGGTGCTACGGCTAAATACCTTGGTTTGCCAAGCGAGCAGCGTTTAAGAGGTGGGGGCGTATCGGCTTGTGCTGTGTGTGACGGTTTCTTTTACCGCGGACAGGATGTTGCCATTGTAGGCGCCGGTGATACTGCGGCAGAAGAAGCTACTTACCTTGCAAACATTTGTAAAAATGTAACTATGCTTGTGCGTAAAGATGCCATGAGGGCAAGTAAAGCAATGCAACACCGTGTACAAAATACGCCTAATCTAACCGTGCTTTATAACACTGAAGTTGATGAGGTATTAGGCGACCAGGTGGTGGAAGGCTTAAGGGTTTTAAATAACGAAACTGGCATCAAACAGGAAATTGCAATAACGGGTTTATTTGTAGCTATTGGTCACAAGCCGAATACTGACATATTTGTAAATCAGTTAAACATGGATGAGACCGGTTATCTTATTACTGAACCTGGAACTACAAGAACTAACTTACCCGGTGTGTTTGCGGCAGGCGACGTGCAGGATCATGTTTACCGCCAGGCAATTACCGCTGCCGGTACAGGTTGTATGGCTGCACTTGACGCGGAACGTTATTTAGCAACATTAGAGTAATCTTACTGAATTAATTTTAAAGCATCATCGCTTTAAGTTAGGATTTAAAATACACAGAAAAGAAAAGCAGTACCATCAAGTACTGCTTTTTTAATTTTAATTACAGGTAAAAAATGAAGCCTAATTAAAGTTCTTTCTTTAAAATTATTGCACTGTCTTTTAGCTTTTTAACGGTTATTATGGTTGGATTCCCATAAACTTCAGTAGTTGATTTACCTGAACCGCTGAAGCTTAAACTTTCGCTTACCATGATGACATTTTTAGTGTAGCTTTCCGCTGTAAAGTCAAGCGATTTTGCGGTAAACTTTTTACCGTTGTATTCAGCATTATTATCGACTCTTATTATAGCGTTAATAGCATCACCTTCAATAGTGGCTGTGGTTTTCTGGTACATATCTAACTTTACAGCCGGACTTGCAATTAGAGCTTTTAAGTCGGCATTTTTACTTAAAACAATCGCCGTGCTGTCAGATTTCACATTCAATTCAGCCTTAGTTTTATCGTTCATGCTCAGGCTAAAATGTTTTGATTTAACATTGAGCATAGACTTAGAATAATCTACATTTTTTATGCTAATGGTATCCAGCTCCAAATCTTTAATCGCGTATAAAACCGACTCATTTTTCGCAGTGATGGATTTTAACGATGGGGTATAGGTAAGCCTCACAACAATTTGCTTAGCGCTGGTAACTAGTTTTGTTGTATGTAAACGCAAGGTACTATCACTAATGTCGGCTTTAATAATATCATAAAGGTTGTCATCACATTCTACTTCTATGCTCTGCGTGTCGCCTTTTACAAGATACACTTCAATGTTATCCTCAACTTCCAATATCGTAAATGGTTGAATCGCCAATGTAGCAGCGGTAACTACTTTGGAACCCTTAATTTTTTCTTTTTTTTGAGCAGATAGGAGTGTAGTAAAAAGTAAAGCTATGAATGTTATTGTATGTAACTTTTTCATTAATTAGAAATGCGATTATTGTAAATGCAAATATACAAAAGTAAAAACTGACGCTGAAATTTGCCTGTTTTCTATAATAATAACGCTTTGCGGGATAATATATTTTAAAGTGCCATTTAGTTTAGTTTAAATTTTGAATAACGTTAACTGTGAACTCTACATAAATAAAAACCCCGCTAAAAGCGGGGTCAATAATTTTTTAGTTCTGGCTTACGCTGCCTCCGGAATCTGTTTTTTTATCTATCGAACCGGGCGTTTTAATATAATTTACACTACCACCGCTGGTTGCATTTGCGTCGAGGTTATCTATAGGGTTAACTACGCTGGTACCACCACTGGATGCTTCTGCTTTAACACTTTTTGCTACTAGGTCTTGCGCATTAATGTTACTACCGCTGCTGCTGTCGGTTTTTAAAGTTTCCGCTTTACCAGATACTTTTAACTGGCTGCCACTGCTACTTTCGCAAGATAAGCGGTTAGCATCAACCGCTGCCTCAAGATTACCACCGCTGCTGGCAGTTAATACAAGGTCATCGCTTTTTATAACTGTTTTGGTTTTTACCATAGATCCTGCAGATGCTTCAACCTCGGTAACAACCGGTAGGGTTATGGTAACTTTTTTTGTAGCTGAAGATATATTTACATCGCATGATACTTCAAGTGTATTACCATTAACTTCGGTTTTAATGTGTTCCTGTAAATTGTCATCGGCTTCAACAATCACTTCTGTTTTTGTACCTTGCACAATATATACCTCTAAACCATTTTGAGCATCTATAGCTGTAAACTTACCGGTTACTTTTCTGGTTTGGGTAGTTACGTTGCCACTACCTGCCACCTTATCTTCACCAAAACCGCAGGATGCAAACAACATTGCTATAATAGCAATTACAATGGCTCTTGCTAAATGTACAATAACTTTAATCATAGTATGTGATGTTAAATTGGTTTAATTGTTGCGCGATCTTCTAATTTCTTCCTCGCGTTTGCGCTCATCTTGCTCTAATTGTCTGTTCATGCGCTCAACTTCGCGTTGTGATTCTTCAATAGCTTTACGGGCTTCATCCATTTGTGCTCTAACAGTTGCATTCACAGTTTTGCTAAGTGCAGCAGCTGCCCTCGCTGTTGTTTCAGACTCATCACCAGGGCCTGTCGCTGGTTCAGGTATTTCACCCTCTGGCCCAGGTACTACAGGATCGGGTATTTCAGGAATGTCCATATAGCTGCCATCTTCCCCGTCAATGCAGTTAATACATTCTACCCTGTCTCTGCCCACTTTGTAAATATAGCTATTATTGTCAGACCATTGATCGAAAAACTCATCGTCAGACATGTCATAATCCCTCAGGCTGCTATCCGGCTGTAAATAGGTGCCTTCCGGCAGGTATAAAAATATTTCAACCCTTTGTTTGTGGTATTTTGCATCGGTACCTGTTAGCAGATAATTGTCTAATATTAAGTTGTTTCCCTGTATCTTAAAATTATACTTAATCATCTCGGCCGACTTTCTTGCCTCTGCAATCGATGCGCCTTCTGCAATTTTTTCAATCTGTACATACGGCGTAGCGTTATCGGTTTTTAAAACTACAATACTAACGTTGTTGCTGTATATAACCTCGTGACCTAACGAATCTTGTTTAAAGCTAAAGTCGTAATTGTGTTCTAGCGACTTAGTAAAGTACTCGTTATACCTGAATTTTATGTGTAGCGTATCTGTTTTAGATACCGGTATCTCCTGCTTTACAAAAGTTTTACCCTCATTACTAAACTGAGATGACTGTACCATGCCCAGGTATATTGCAGCACATAACGATATAATCCATAACGCGAGTAAGGTATATTTTGTTAGCTGTCCTATTGGGCGAAGATTGTCTACTAAAATTTTAAGGCCAAGTAAAAACAATACAAAAAATGGAATTGCCAATGCGAAGAAGCCTATTACAGCAAGAAGCCATAAAGGAACATTTGTATAATTCATTGTGGTGAAAAACGGATACCATTGGGCATGCGCTAAGGCCGATGAAAATAGCGCTGCAATGAGCGCAATTACAAGGCAGCCAAGCGCGATCGCACTAAAAACGGTAATTATAGCACCAATAACTTTTGCAAGACCTTTTAGGATAGCGAGTACCGCCACACTTGCACCATTACCAATTTTTTCGGCGCCTGACTTTACATTCTGGCCAATTTTGTCGTAGTCAACATTTTGAAACCGTTCAGATACATTGTAAATTTCTTCCCTTACTTTTCTTTCTATGTTAGATATGTTAATTGGCTCGCCTGTCATTTCCAGCTTTTCGGTAGTGGTAACTGCTTTAGGAATTAATATCCATAATAAAAGATAAATAAATATACTTGTACCAAATGAGATAAAAAGCGACAGTATAAATATAATGCGTATCCATAGCGGGTCGACCCTAAAGTAGTGCCCAAGCCCTGCAGATACACCGCTTATTTTACCGTTCTCTTCATCACGGTAAAACTTTTTGCTTTTTACATAGGCTTGATTGTAATCAGCACCTGTTTTAGCCTGCGGTTCTTTGTCATCTTCGTCTATACGGTAATCTTCCGGCTGGCCCATTACGGTAATAACTTCGTCTACCTCACGAATGCTAACCACCTGCTTGTCATTTTTAAGCTTTTCGCTTAGCAACTCTGCAATACGGCTCTCAATATCGCCCATAATTTCATCTTTACCGTCTGGCGAAAGCGAACGCCTTATGGCATCAAAATAGCGGTTAAGCTTTTGGAAAGCATCTTCATCGATATGGAAAAAGAAACCTCCTAAATTTATACTTACTGTCTTGTTCATGGCTATGCTTTTTGGCTGGTTATTATGTTTACTGCATCAGACAATTCTGTCCAGGTGCTATCAAGTTCTTTTAAAAATTCGTGTCCTAAATCGGTAAGTCCATAATATTTACGTGGTGGGCCCGATGTCGATTCTTCCCAACGATAGTTTAACAGTCCATCGTTTTTAAGCCTTGTAAGCAATGGGTAAACTGTGCCCTCTACAACAAGCAACTTAGCGTTTTTTAAGGTATCTAAAATTTCAGATGTATAGGCGTCCTTAGCTTTTAATACAGATAGGATGCAGAATTCCAAAACTCCCTTACGCATCTGGGCTTTGGTGTTCTCAATGTTCATAATTTTTCATGTTTTATATTTACTATTCCGTGTAAAACGGGAGTGTAACTTAGTTAAGTGCAACCTTGCCGCCGGTTTTTGCAACTGCATAACCGTTAGTACCCAAATCAGTATCGGTTGGGTTGCCGTAATAGGTAATAGATGATGATGTATCAGTATCCGCCTTGATGTATTCATTAGCAAATATAGAAGCGTATGATGCATTTTGTGCCCTCACGTTTGCCTTTTTGCACTGAAAATTGTCAGCCATTATCGACGCACTTCCGCAATAAATGTCGGCATTATTAGCTTTACCTATAACTCTTACGTAGGCGCCGCCGGTAACATTTGCGTTAAATGTATCTGTTGTAATTCTGCCTTTAAAACCAGACCCGCCTGCCGCTTTAATACTGCATGTGCCATTTACGGTTAGTGTACCATAAAATGTGGCGCCAGACGATAAATTAAAATTTGCTTTTGGCAAAACTACAACACCTTCTGTACGAATAGTTGCACCGGTAGATGCTTTAAATGTATCAAGGTTATTTTGCGATACGTATACTTTTGCCTTTGCATGTTCAACACCGGCACTTTCAACATCTTTCATGTACACTTTTAAAGTGTTCCCTTTATATTCTGTCACAATTCTGGAAAGGCTTGCAGCATTATCAGCCTCAACCTTAAGGGTAGGCGTATTGCTTTGGATAAAAATAACCTCGATCCCGTTTTTTACATCGATGGTTGTTGACGGTATCGATTTTCTGGTTTCAGAAACTTGTGCCTGTGCGCTAAGGGTGATTAATCCTGTAAGTGCTGCGATAAAAAGATTTTTCATAATTGTTCGATTTTTTAATTGATGATTGATTTTTTTTGATGATTGATTTTAACGATTGTCCTGTGTCCCGGCGGCAGTTTTAATTGATTGACTAGATCTAATTTAAATGATTGATGATTGAATTCGGGCCGCCACCGGTAGCAGGATAAGAATATAGGATTGATTTATTTTAAAAATTTTATAGTTAGCGGATAATCAAAGTTTTCACCATTTGTGTTTTTTACTGCCGCGTAAAGTATCAGGAAAAATTCAAGAACTTTCATTACTAAGATGGTGACACATGCTATTATTCCGATAAGCATTAAAGTAGACACCCTTGCAAAATTGAAGTTTTCTATTTCCCATTCTGTGGTGTTTATTCCCGTTAAGTCTAAACCATTAAAAAAGGCGAATAAAAAAGTAGGCACGGCGATTACCACTAATAGTATGGTATACATAAGCAAGCTTAACTGAAAGTTTATGGCTTGCTTACCGTTATAATTTACAAATTCTGACTCCTGTTTTTTAGCGCTCCATATAATTACCGGGAAGATAAAGTTACCTAACGGAAAAAAATACTGAGTGTAAGCACTTAGCTGTAATAATGTTGCGGTTGTTTTGCTTCCTGTAGTTTCCATAGTAGATGGGTATGTCTATTAATATTCTATGCAAATATATATCTTTAGAACAGTACTGTGCAACACATAGTACTAATATTTAACAAAATATTAACATTTTGAAATGCTTTCAAATAATAGTAACTTAGCCTGAAAATCAATATATAATGGAATTTACTCCTTCGAAACTCAATACCTTTTTGCTGGTAAAGCTTCCTTCGGCTTACATAAGTGGTGTTAGGGTAACTCAGATTTCAACAGAGCAATGTACCGTTAGCGTAAAGCATAAGTGGATAAATCAAAACCCGTTCGGGTCGATGTACTTTGCAACTCAAGCAATGGCGGCAGAGCTTACAACCGGGGCATTAGTTATGTTCCATATTAAAAACAGCGCAAAAAAAATATCGATGCTTGTTGCTAACAATAAGGGTAACTACAGTAAAAAAGCAAAAGGCAGGATCACATTTACCTGCAATCAGGGACACTTTGTAAAGGAGGCAATTGACAGGGCAGTGGCAACAGGGGAGGGGCAAACGTTTTGGATGACTTCTGTTGGGGTTGATGAAAAAGGTGACCAGGTATCTCAACTGGAATTTGAGTGGAGTGTGAAGGTTAAATAATATGCGGTTCGACATACGGAACATCTAATCATAAACATTAGTTAAACACTTATTAGCCGTGTTTTAGGTTATAATAGTAGCATTACATTTGCAATAACCTAAACTATATATATGAAAGTTTTAATTACCGGTGCAACCGGACTTGTAGGCAGCGAACTGGTTTCGGTGCTACTTAAAAACGGAATTCATATTAATTACCTTACAACATCTGAAGATAAAATACAGGACGAAGATAGATACAAAGGCTTTTTATGGAATCCAAAAAGGGGACAGATAGATGAAAGATGCATTAGCGATATTGATGCTATTATCCATCTCGCCGGCGCGACAATATCTAAACGCTGGACGTCATCTTATAAAGAAGAAATTGTTGAAAGCCGTATTTTAAGCACCAATTTACTTTATAATTTACTTAAAAATACTCCTAATAAGGTTAAGCATTTTATCTCTGCATCGGCAACAGGTATTTATAAAGATAGCATGGATAAAGTATATTCGGAAGATAGTACCGAAACAGACCATTCATTTTTAAGTACCGTGGTGCAAAAATGGGAGGCCGCCGCCGATCAAATTGCGCAATTAGATATTAAGGTAGCAAAGGTACGAACCGGCCTGGTGCTATCAGGTAAGGGTGGGGTGCTAAAAGAGATGGCAGAACCTGTAAAATTTGGGTTGGGTACCGCTTTTGGCAGTGGCGAACAAATACAATCGTGGATTCACCTGTCAGATATGGCGGGCATATATTGCTTTATTCTTAATAAAGGGCTAGAGGATGTTTACAACGCTGTAGCTCCCTATCCGGTAAGCCAAAATGCTTTAGTGAAAACTATTGCAAAGGTGTTAGATAAGGTATATTTTATGCCAAATATCCCTAAGTGGGTAATGGAAGCTGCATTGGGAGAAATGCATATTCTATTGTTTAGCAGCCAGAACGTAAGTGCTAAAAAAATAATAGCAGAGGGTTATCAGTTTAAATACCTCTCGCTCGAAAAGGCTATTAAAAACGCTTTGCAATCATAACCGCCCGTTGGCGGTTTTTTTATGCTTTATTTTTATTGGTTATCTCATGTCTTTATTCTCCAGCCTCAAATCTAAGATCTACTATCTAAAATCCCATAGCTTATAATGACAATTTGACACTTTAAAAGTTTTGGCAACACTTTTGCTCTTCGCATTAGCGACTATTAGATAACAAGTGAATGTTTAAGAAAATATTTAAAAATATGAGCCAGGAAAATTCTGAAAATGTGGAAAAAGAAACAACACAAGAAGAATTAATTAATGATACGGATACTGCAACTACCGATACTGCGCACGAAGGAATAGCGTCGGCAGAGGAACTTACAGTAGAAGAACAGTTAAGTGAAGACCTTGCAAAGGAAAAAGATAAATTTCTTCGCCTTTTTGCTGAATTTGAAAACTACAAAAAAAGGACTTCTAAAGAAAGGCTTGATTTGTTTAAAACCGCTAATCAGGAAGTGCTACAGGCATTACTGCCTGTGCTTGACGATTTTGACAGAGCATTGGTTCAAATTTCAAAAAGCGAAGATGATGTACTTTTAAAAGGTGTTGAACTTATTCATAACAAACTAAAAGATACCTTGGTATCTAAAGGTTTAGAGCAGGTTGAAATTAAGGCGGGCGACGCATTTGATGCTGACTTTGCCGAGGCAATTACACAAATACCTGCACCTACACCGGCGCTTAAAGGTAAAATTGTAGATGTGGTAGAGAAAGGTTACAAACTGGGCGATAAGATTATACGTTTCCCTAAAGTAGTTTTAGGAAATTAATTAGGCAGCAGCTTTGTTTAAAACGAATGGAGAGATGAAAAAAGACTTTTATGAAATATTAGGAATAGATAGAAACGCTACGGCAGAGCAAATTAAAAAGGCTTACCGTAAAAAAGCTATCGAATTTCACCCTGATAAAAACCCAGGCAATAAAGAAGCCGAAGAAAACTTTAAAACAGCTGCTGAGGCTTACGAAGTTTTAAGCGATGCCGATAAAAAAGCGCGTTACGATCAGTACGGCCATGCTGCATTTAACGGCGGCGGTGGTGGCGGTGGTGGCTTTAACGGCGGCGGCATGAACATGGATGATATTTTTAGCCAGTTTGGCGACATCTTTGGCGGCGGCGGCGGTTTTGGCGGCTTTAGTGGTTTTGGCGGCGGCGGTGGCCAGCGCAGGGTAAAAGGGAGTAACCTTCGTATAAAGGTGAAACTTACTCTGGAAGAGGTTGCAAACGGTGTTGAGAAAAAAGTTAAGGTAAAACGAAAAATTCAGGCGGCGGGTGTTAGCTTTAAAACCTGTTCTACCTGTAATGGTGCCGGCCAGGTAATGAAGGTTACCAACACTATTCTTGGCAGGATGCAAACTGCATCTACATGTCATACTTGTGGTGGATCAGGCCAAATAATCGACTCTAAACCTAACAATGCCGATGCGCAGGGTATGGTAATGGAAGATGAAACCGTGTCTATCAAAATACCTGCTGGTGTAGCCGATGGTATGCAGCTAAAGGTTAGTGGTAAAGGTAACGATGCTCCAGGTAACAATAGTGTTGCAGGAGATCTTATAGTAGCTATAGAAGAGATTGAGCACGAAACGCTAAAGCGTGAAGGCGAAAACCTGCATTTAGACTTATATATTAGCGTAGCTGAGGCTGCCTTGGGTACCTCCAGAGATATAGATACGGTAACAGGCAAAGTAAGAATTAAGCTTGAAGAGGGTATCCAGTCGGGTAAAATATTAAGACTAAAAGGTAAAGGTATACCAAGCTTAAACAGCTACGGTGCCGGTGACCTTTTAGTACATGTAAATGTCTGGACACCAAAAACATTATCTAAAGAACAGCGTCAGTTTTTCGAGAAATCATTAACGGATGATAACTTTATTCCGCACCCTGAAAAAACAGATAAATCTTTTTTTGAAAAAGTTAAAGATATGTTCTCATAATTTAAGAAAATTTTATATATTTGAAATTCACTAGTTCGCTAGTGAATTTTCTTTTTCATAGCAATTTTTCCCATCCTTATGCAAATAAGGGTGGGTTTTTTATTTGTAGTCCTTCGGCTATTATCTGTAACAATTATAATAATGTGCGTCATATAATCTCTATTTTTACAATCACAATTAGTATTTAATGAAACCAATATTAGAAGTAAAAAATGTTGTTAAGCAGTATGGTAATTATACCGCGCTTAATAATGTTTCGCTCACAGTGCCACATGGCAGTATATATGGGCTGCTTGGCCCTAACGGCGCAGGTAAAACATCGCTTATACGCATCATAAACCAGATAACAATGCCAGATAGCGGCGAGATTTTGCTCGATGGTGAGAAATTGAACCCGAGCCACGTATCGCAAATTGGGTATATGCCCGAAGAAAGAGGCTTATATAAAAGCATGAAAGTGGGTGAGCAGGCGCTTTACCTGGCACAACTTAAAGGGCTTACTAAAAAAGAAGCCAAAGAGCAGCTGGAGTACTGGTTTGAAAAGCTAGAGATTCAGGGGTGGTGGAATAAAAAAATTCAGGAGCTATCTAAGGGGATGGCTCAAAAAATTCAGTTTGTAGTAACTGTGTTGCACCGCCCAAAACTGCTTATTTTAGACGAACCTTTTAGCGGATTTGACCCTGTAAATGCAAATCTCATTAAAGATGAAATAATGGAGCTTCGTGATAAAGGTACCACCGTTATTTTCTCTACACACCGTATGGAAAGTGTAGAAGATATGTGCGATCATATCGCGCTCATCCATCAATCAAACAAACTTATAGAAGGGGAGTTGCACGATGTAAAACGCGATTACCGTACTAATACCTTCGAAATTGGAATCGCTACTGATTATAAAGATCAGCTGCTACAGGAAATTTCAGGGAAGTACAAAACCCAGCCAGCCCACTTTAAATCGCTTGATAATGAATTGAAGTTACTGGTAAGTTTAGATCAGGGTACTCAGTCACGAGAGCTTTTAAGCTACCTGGTGCAAAAAGGCGATGTTACGTATTTTATGGAAAAAATACCCAGCGTGAATGATATATTTATACAAACCGTAAGTCAAAAAAAATAACATGAGCCTGTCTTTAATTATAAAAAGAGAATTTAACGCCAAGGTGCGTAACAAGTCGTTTATAGTAATGACGTTTTTAAGCCCGTTACTTTTTGTGGCAATGGCATTATTGGTAGGTTACCTTGCGGACGTGAGTGGAGACGAAGCTAAAAATATAGCACTTCATGATGCATCGGGCATTTTTAAAAACGATTTTAAAAACGACGACAAAATACATTACACAAATCTTTCGGCATTGCCGCTTAAGGCCGCGCGCGAAAAAGCAGCTGATGGTTATGAGGGGCTTATTTATGTTCCTAAAGTTGCCGACCCGAAAGAGTTATTGGATAAAGTAGAATATATTTCAAACGATAGCCCATCTACAGAATTAGTTGGCGCTATTGAAGATGTAGTTAACGATAAGCTGACTAAATATAATTTAGAACAGGCAAACATCGACTATAAAAAAATAGATGCCGCTAAAACAAAATCAGAAATAAAGCTGAGCAAATTTACAGGAGAGACAAGTCTTAAATGGTTCAATTATATTAAAATAGGTATTGGTTTTGGCTTCGGATATTTAATCATGATGTTCATTATTATTTACGGTAATATGGTAATGCGCAGTGTTATTGAAGAGAAGACAAACCGTATTATTGAAATTATTATTTCATCGGTTAAACCGTTTCAGTTAATGATGGGCAAAATTATAGGTACATCATTAGCAGGTGTGTTGCAGTTTTTAATATGGGCCGTATTAGGCGGTATCCTTTTAATTATTGCCGTTAATGTTTTCGATTTGCAGGTGGGGGCTACCTCTGGCGTATCGCCGGAAATGATGGAAGCAGGCAAGAACTCGGTAGGCGAGGCACAGGCATACTTAACGGAGTTATGGACATTACCATGGGCAACAATGCTGCTATCATTTTTACTGTTTTTTATAGGTGGATTCTTTTTATATAGCTCAATTTACGCATCTATTGGTGCTGCGGTAGATAGCGAAACCGACTCTCAGCAATTTCTTTTACCGATAATTCTTCCTTTAATGTTAGGGGTGTATGTTGGATTCTTCACAGTAATTAACGATCCGCACGGCACAGTGGCAACGGTATTTAGCATGATTCCGCTTACATCGCCAATAGTTATGATGATGCGCCTGCCTTTTGGTGTGCCGTTGTGGCAAATAGCTTTATCAATGGGGATATTATTCGTAACATTTTTTGGCGTTGTTTGGTTCGCGTCGAAAATTTACCGCATTGGTATTTTAATGTACGGCAAAAAACCAACGTATAAAGAAATATTCAAATGGCTTAAATACTAAATAAGATTTCTTGTAAAGATAGTCCCGGTTTGCATAATTAGCAGGCCTGGATTTTTTGTTCAGGAAGTTTTGAAAGTAAACGTTACTCAATTTTTAGCATTCAATATTACCAAATTGTTTGCATGTGGTTACATTAAGTTGCACGTTTAAGCAAATAGGCTTATGCTCTTGCAATTAAAGTTTTTTTTATGAAAATTTTGTATACCTTTGCAGCTTCAAAAAAAGACTGATGGCTGATATTAGAAACATTGCAATTATTGCCCACGTTGACCACGGTAAAACTACACTGGTTGACAAAATTATGTACCATTGCCAATTATTCCGTGATAACGAGAACACAGGCGACCTTATATTAGATAATAATGACCTTGAGCGTGAGCGTGGTATTACCATTACCTCTAAAAACGTTTCGGTTGTATATAAAGGTACAAAAATCAACATTATCGATACCCCGGGTCACGCGGATTTTGGTGGTGAGGTAGAACGTGTACTTAACATGGCAGACGGCGTTTGCCTTTTAGTGGATGCTTTTGAAGGCCCAATGCCACAAACGCGTTTTGTACTTCAAAAAGCGTTAGACCTTGGCCTTAAACCATGCGTGGTTATAAACAAGGTTGATAAAGAAAACTGTACTCCGGAAGAAGTACATGAAAAAGTTTTTGACCTGATGTTTGAATTAGGCGCTACTGAAGAACAATTGGATTTCCCAACTGTTTACGGTTCTGCTAAAAATAACTGGATGTCTGACGATTTTAGAAACCAGACTGAAAATATTGAACCATTATTAGATATGGTTATCAATAATGTACCGGCTCCTAAAGTATCTGAAGGTACTCCGCAAATGCTTATTACATCTTTAGACTTCTCTGCATTTACAGGTCGTATTGCTATTGGTCGTTTAGAAAGAGGCGTTTTAAAAGAAGGTATGCCTATATCTCTTGTAAAAAGAGACGGTACTATATTTAAATCAAGAATTAAAGAGCTACACACTTTTGAAGGTTTAGGCCGTAAAAAAGTTGCTGAAGTTATAGCAGGTGATATCTGTGCAATTATTGGTGTTGAAGGTTTTGAGATTGGTGATACTATTGCCGACTTTGAAAACCCTGAAGCATTACAAACAATTGCTATCGATGAGCCTACAATGAGTATGTTGTTCACCATTAACGATTCTCCTTTCTTTGGTAAAGAGGGTAAATTTGTAACATCACGCCACATAAGAGACCGTTTAACTAAAGAGTTAGAGAAAAACTTAGCGATGAAGTTAGGTGAAACTGATTCTGCAGATAAATTTATGGTGTTTGGCCGTGGTGTACTTCACTTATCTGTTCTTATCGAAACTATGAGAAGAGAAGGTTACGAACTTCAAATTGGTCAGCCACAGGTTATCATCAAGGAAATTGATGGTAAGAAATCGGAGCCGATTGAAGAGTTAACAATCGACTTACCGGAAAACCTTTCTGGCCGTGCTGTTGAATTTGTATCTATCCGTAAAGGAGAAATGCTTTCGATGGAAGCGAAAGGCGACCGTATGATTGTAAAGTTTAACATTCCATCACGTGGTATTATTGGTTTAAGAAACCAGTTGCTTACAGCTACAGCGGGAGAAGCGATTATGTCGCACCGTTACATTGGTTACGAACCTTACAAAGGTGAAATACCGGGCCGTAACAACGGTTCGTTAATATCTATGGAGAATGGAAAAGCTATTCCTTACTCTATTGATAAATTGCAGGATCGCGGTAAATTCTTCATTAACGCAAATGATGAAATTTACGAAGGCCAGGTAATTGGTGAAAACAGCCGTAGCGATGATATGACTGTTAACGTAACCAAGATGAAAAAACAATCTAACGTACGTTCTTCAGGAAATGATGAAAAGGCAAGGATTATTCCTCCGGTTATCTTCTCTTTAGAAGAAGCATTAGAGTACATCCAGAAAGATGAGTACGTAGAGGTAACGCCTAAGAGCTTACGTGTACGTAAAATATATCTTACTGAAACTGATAGGAAACGTTTCAAATTCTAATAATCTTACAAGATTATATAATAAAAAAAGGTCCCGCAATTGCGGGACCTTTTTTATTATATCAATCAAAAGAATGGTTTATACGGGGGCGGGTAAGCATATTGAATATTTGTTATTGGTGTTACAACACGCTATAATGAATTGCAGAATCAGACCAGACTGCAAATTTATCTAATCAACGCAAAATGTCCTTTTACCGTACGGCCATTTTCCAGGTTTATCACAAACCAGTAATCTGTTGCAGGTAATCTACGGCCATTTACAGTACCATCCCAACCCGACGAGTTGCCGGTAAAGACTGTTACAATTTTACCATAACGATCGTAAATTATAACCGATAGGCCGGGTCGCTGGTTCATGTACGGTATTCTCCATAAGTCATGGTTGCCATCTGCGTTTGGCGTAAAGAATTTGTGGTAATCTAATATAACAATTTTACGTTGGTAAATTGGGCTACACCCATTCGTATCACTTATATATACTTTATATTCTCCTACCGATAAATTTTCAAAAACGGGGCTATCCTGATAGTTTAAACCATCTATCGAATATTCATAGATACCATTGCCTTCGGCAGTTATGGAAATAGAATTATTATCGTCTCCTTTAAAATCTTTTATGTCAATTACAGCACTTGTTACCGGACCGGATGGCGCTACGTTAAACGACTTCGTACCGGTACATATTAATCCATCACCGTGATCCTGAGATACGGTTACAGTGTAGGTACCAGCGGTACTTACAACTATAGATTGGGTAGTTTGCACGGGAGTCGTGTTCCAGCTGTAAGACGAAAACCCGCTACCTGCGTTTAGTGTAACGATACTATTGTCGCATAATATTACATCTTCTGGTGTAAGAGTATTTCCAAACGAGTATACAGTTAACCGAACCTGTGCAATGCCATAACAATCGCTTCCGCTGTTTATACGTGCGTATACAATATTACCGCCTGATGTGCTATTAACATAAGATATAGGGTTGCTAACAGCATTTGTATAGGTAAGCGCATTGGCATAGCTATTATAATAAGATAAGGTCAATCCCGATGGTAGGCCTGCAAGAATCTCCGCTTCTGCGTCAGTTAGGTCGGATATTGTAAACCCATCGTCGGTGCCATCTTCATCACATGTTGCAAGAGACGCGTTATTTACCGTGTTAGATGATGTAGATAAAATAACCGTTGCAATGCCTTGACAGCCGTATTGGTTTTGTATACGAATATATATTGGCTGGTTTACAACAGTGTTTTTAAATGCGTCTGCATTGGTTATAGCATTTTTACTATTTTCAGCATCGGTTTGCGATGTGTAATATGCCACAACCCGCAAATCACGGTTGTATCCAGTAGCAAGCTGCGCGGCGGCATCAAGATAGTAAGTGGTTAAGCCATCATTATTATCATCACACTGCAAGATAGTGTATGTTCCAAATGTGACCGGATCGGCATATTCTAAAATAATTTTACCTAATGCTATACAGGTAGAAGTAAATTTAATATCTACGGTATAAGTTCCTCCGGGAATTGCAGTTGTTGAAGGGTCTACCGTGTACGTAGCACTTGTAGCACCATTTATAATAGTACCGTCTTTATACCATTGATAACCTGTCGCATTTGGCGTGGTGGCATCTATCTTGAAAACTTCACCATCACATAATGGGTTTTCAGTAGCTAATAATCGGTCAGCTCCTAAAAAAGTTGTAGCATTAAAACTACCACCACCTAAAAATATAGCCGAGTCGTAACGATAATTGCCTTCATCCGCTATAACAAGTTTAATGTGATATTGGGTGCCTGGAGTAACATTAGCAACTGCTGTCATTACTTTCGTCTGACCATTAAAATTGGTTGGATATTCCCTACCGTTAAAGGCGCCGAAATAAGCTTCATTCTGCGCTTCGCAACCTCCTGGAATAAGTGGGTGAACCGATGTAACTTTAACAGGTATATTTGTGCCGGGCACTATAGCAAGATTTTCATAGGTGCCTGAACTACCTGTTTCCTTTAATAAAAAAGCGAAGCCATCAGAATATTTGCAGGGTGCAGTGTCATGATATTCTTCTGAAGCTAACATGTATTCGAAACTGATTTTATTTGCAAGCGGAATAAAGTCAAATTCTAAAACAGTAGCGTTGACTGAGTTTCTAATATCTAAGGCCGTATCTAAGTCCTGGTCGCCACCCCAGTCTATTCCTCCACCGTCATCTAACAAAGACTCATTTGGGCCAATCGCGCCTAGTGCACGGCCAGTGCTTAATATAATTCCGTCTTTGAAAGGAAATGTGCTACCGTTGCCGTTAAAGTAGCCATAGCTTCGGGCATTGTTTGCAAAAGCTCCACCGGAAACCGAAACGTTAGAGATCGACGCACAATCGTTGTTGATAAGGATATCTTCGACTAACTGCTGTGCAGTGTAAGCATCATTAACTTGTATGTATTGCGCTGTTACTGGTAGTGTTACAAGTGTAGCGAAAAGTAAAAGCAGATAGGCAAATCGTGTATTCATAGCGGGGGCAAAGATACAAATCTTACGTATCTTACAATAGCTATAAAAGTTAACTTTTAGGCGGATATAACATTTCCAGACTTTTACTGCACACTATCGTATCAAGGCGAAATGTCCTTTTACAGTGCTGTCTTCAAGACTAATAGTAAACCAATAGTCTGTAGCGGGTAGGGGTTTACCATTATTGGTGCCATCCCAACCGGATATCCCGCTAAATTGAGAAACAATTTTGCCATATCTATCAAAAATAGTTACGATAGCATCCGGGCGGGTATTTAAGTAAGGTATCATCCATACATCATTTTTTCCGTCGCCGTTAGGAGTAAACGCTAATGGATAGCTTAATACATAAACAACCTTACTAAATATAGGGCTACAGCCGTTGGCATCTCTAACGTAAAAGGTATACTTGCCTGATTCTAAATTATCAAAGTAGTCACTTTGCTGGTAGTTAATACCGTCAATAGAATATTCATAAATTCCTAATCCATCCTTAACGATAACGCTCACACTATTTAAGTTGCCGGAAAAATCTTTAACTTTAAATTCAACATTTTTTGCCGGCCCTGATTGGTTTACGATATATGATTTTGAGGTTTCGCAACCAAATTCGTTTGCAATTGTTACAGTGTATGTTCCGGGTTTATCTATAGTGACTTTTCGTGTAGTCTGTGCTGGCGTTGTATTCCATGTATAGGTGCTGTAACCTGCTCCGGCATCTAACACCTGAGAGGTTCCTTCGCATAAAACGATTGTTTCCTCTTTATCTTCATCTTTTATATAAGGCACTATAAGCTGCAATGTATTTATGCCCAGGCAGCCACTTTGCCTATCGGTGCGGATATAAATTACAGATGATCCTGCAGTGGTGTTTGTATAACTATCTGGCAATGCACGTTTATTTTCTAGTGCATCACTATAACTTGCGAAATATTGTGACGTGGTCCCCGGAGGAAAGTTGTTAAGTATAGATGGGGTAGCCGCTAACAAATCGAAGTTCGCGAATCCGGGATTACTTTCATCTAACTGGCATTCGTATAAGGGCTGCAGCAGTACATTGCTTGCCATGTTAGTTGATAGCTTTATAGGAACTATGCCATCACACCCAAACGTGTTTTGCACTTTAAAATAAATTACCTGATCTCTGCTTGTAGTGTAAAACGGCATACCATCGTCAGGAATTACTGCTTCGTTTTTATTTGTATTCGCATCTGATAACGATGTATAATAGCTAAGCACATTTAGATCCGAATTTTTAAAAAGTTGCTCTTTTACCTGGCTTAAGTAATATGCGGTTAAACCATCATTATCATCGTCACATTGCACATAAGTTAGCGGTGTAGTAGCAATTGGTTGTGCATACTCAAGCGTTATAGCAGATGTATATACACAGTCGCCAGTAAAAACAGCTTCGGTTTTATATTCTCCCGCTGCAGTAGGTTTATAAGTAGCGTTTATTTCGCCGGTTAGTTCAACTCCGTTTTTAAACCATTTATAACTTGTAGCACCGGGAGTATTTGTTAAAGTGATATCCTCATTTCCACATACAGGATTACCGGTCGAAACAAGCCGATCCGGTCCCAAATCTGCCGAAAAATTAAAACTTCCACCACCTAAAAATATGGCAGAGTCGTATTGTGTGTCTCCCTTATCGGCAATTACCAACTTTATATGATATACTGTCCCCGGAATAACATCCGCGGTCGCAGTTAAAGACACTGTTTGACCATTAAAATTCGTGTTGTTTTCTTCGTTGTTATATCCTGCGAAATACTCTGAATTAGCCTCAGGACAGATTCCGGCGCCTCTCACGGTAGTGACCTTAACGGGTATATTTGTATTTGGTATTACAGCCAAATTTTTATAAGGTTGCGTACTACCTTGCGGTTTAAGTAAAAAGGCAAATCCATCAGAGAAGTCACAAAATTCCGGATCCTCCCAAAATTTTTCATACTCTTCAGATGCTAAAATATAATCGAAACTAATAGTATTGGTAACGGGCACAAAGTCAAATTCCAGCACAGTGGCATTATAGGTATCCGTTTCACCCAAAGCGTTTTCAAGGTCTTTATCGCCGTCCCATTCATCAGCGCCTTTATTCTGTATGTCGGTGTTCGGTCCAATAGCAGATGTAGCAAAACCTGTACTTATAATTATTCCGTTTTTAAAGGGAAAGTTTGATGTGCCTGATGTAAAATACCCATAGCTAGGACGTGAGTCAAAACCCACTGCTCCGGTAACAACGGCATTACTAACCTGGGCACAAGTGCTTGAAACCAATGCCTCGACCAATTGTTTAGCCGAGTAGCTGTCGTCTACCTTAATATACTGTGCATGCAATGGCAGGCCTATTACCGAAAATAAAAATAATAGTGCGTATGTAAAACGTGTATTCATGATATCACAAATATAACAACATTAACATATTTTTAGTATTAATTTTTAAACCTGAAATTTCTGGTTATTAAAAAATTTAAAGGGCCATAAGGCCCCTTTAAATTTTTTTTCTATTTATAAATCTCTCTTTTTTAAAATTCGATAAGAGAGAAACATAAAAATGGCAGTCCATGCAAGTGCAATTATAATAGTGTACCAATGTACGCTGTAGTCCCTTATTACAACCGATCCCTCACTCAATTGCCCTTCAATTGCCCTATAAGCTTCGAAACGAGTAAAAGGTTCTCTAATAAGATTAGACATAGATTCTAAAGGTAAAAAAGCCATAATCTTATCGGGCATTAGACTATTTGGTTCAAATACCCTGAAAGCGAGTAGTAGGTGAATTATTTTTTCGAATATATACCATACAATTAAGAATCCAAGAGCGAAAGCAGACCTTTTAATAAGTATGCCTATAAAGAGACAGAACGAAAAAAATGCCGTTAGCTTAACAAAGAATGCCCCAATAAATTCAAGATCACTAAATACTATCGACGGCTCATCATATGAAGAAAAGCTATACCCTAATATTAGAGATAGAATAAATATAAATAATGTAGATGCAAGGGCGAAGGCTAATACAGTTATAAATTTAGACTGTATAAACTCGCTTTTGCTAAGCCCGTCAATAAGGTTTTGTTTAAGTGTTCCATAGGTGTATTCATTGGCCATCATCGATACAATAACGACCGCTAGAAAAATCTTTCCAAGTGCTGCAATAAATGTATTAAAGTGCCATATATAGGGGAAATTGAAAATGCCTTGTTCTGCAATGTTGAAATGCATACCTAAAATATCTACTTCAACCGACGCGATTAGTGCGATAAATGAAAGTATAACAAAATAGGAGATGATAAGAAATCTGCTTGCCCGGTTGCTCCACAATTTTTGGAATTCGATGCTTATAAGTCTGTTCATGGCGTTGGTTAGTTTTCTGGTTGGTTAGATGTTAATTTTAAAAACTGCTCCTCTAGGCTATTTTTACGCTTTACCAAATGGTTTAGGCACAATCCGTTAGTAAATAAGTAGCGATTAAGCTCGCCTGCCTCAAGAGCTCCTTTAAGGTAAACCGTAAGCTTACCCTCATGTTCTTCAATTTTATCTACCGATGGGTGCTGTTTTAAAATTGATGTAAGCTGAGTGTTATCATCCGCCTGTAACTCAAAAAAGCCTTCATTACTAATCATGCCGGTTACCGTGCCCGTATATAATATCCTGCCTTTTTGCAGCACAACCGCATGTGTACAAACTTTTTCTACTTCATCTAGTAAGTGCGACGCCAGTAATATAGTGGTACCGGTTGATGCTATGAGTTTTATAATATCCCTTATTTGATGGATGCCCTGCGGATCTAAACCATTAGTAGGCTCATCTAGTATTAATATTTCAGGATCATTTAATAGGGCGGAGGCAATGGCCAAACGTTGTTTCATACCCAATGAAAAGGTGCGGAATTTGCTGTCTTTACGTTCCCAAAGACCTACTAGTTGCAGTTTTTCTTCAATTTTTTGAAGTGGTGCCCCTTTGATCTTGCACACCAATTTTAGATTGTCATAGGCCGTCATGTAAGGATAAAAGTTAGGGCGTTCTATTATAGCACCAACTTTTTTAAGCGCATCATGCGTTTGCATAGAGCCGCCAAACCAACTGTAAGAGCCGGATGTTTTGTTAACTACGCTTAATATTATACCCAGCGTAGTAGATTTACCGCTGCCGTTTGGGCCTAATATGCCGTAAACATTCCCCTTCTGAATATCAAACGAGACATTATTTACAGCGTGTATCCTGCCAAATTTTTTGTGCAGGTTTGAGATGGAGAGGATGGTTTCCAAAATGAGTGATTTATTGGTTGTAATAAGTTAGACGACCAAACTATTATTTTGTTACCGATAATGTTAAAAAGATTAGATTATTTGATATTCGACATAACCAAATACCCAAATCAACAAACTAGTTGTAAGGCACCACATCAGGCTTTCCTACCTGGAAATCGGGCAACACAATATCTGTATTTTGTATGGTATTCATCTTAAATATATTGCTGCCGTTATCAGGTATGCTTGGGTAATAAGCAATAGATAGTTGGAAGCTATTAAAAATTAGGTAGTCATTATAGATAAGCAAGCCAAGGCCAATTTTAGAATACACTTTAGTATTGTACAATTTATTCTGCTCGTCGCCTATAACACCTAACGTAAGGCTTGCGAAAGGATTGAGTCGGAAGCCGCTTATATTCCATGGTGAGTACGATTGCGTTTGCAGTGTAAGCAAAGCTTTTTTAGTGCCTTTTAAATGGCGGCTGTTAAACCCGGGTATTCCGCCATTATTGTTATCATTAATCGTAAGCTGATCGGTATAAATTTGCATCCGGTTATCACCAAAAACAATGGTAGGCCTTATAAAGTGCCTAAAGCGCCATTCGCCCCAGTTTCTGATGTTTGTAAAGTAAAGTGCGTCGATACGCAATGTTGTTTGCTGCGGCTTATCTCCGCTAAAATAGGAGCCCACCTGAATATCGGTGCTAAAATAACCCCATTTGTAATAGTTACCAAAAGCGTACCTGCCGCCAAAATATAAACGCCTCTCGAAATACTTGTCTTGTACTCCAAACGTGGCGGAGTAAACTTTACCAATAGGTATATCCTCTACGATATCATAATTGAATAAAAATTTATCCTGCACGAATTTTCGGGATGTTAAACCTATACTCGCCATATATAACTTTTCGCTAGAGTAAAAACCGATGGAGTCGTAAGCAAAGGTTGGTGTCTCTTTATACTTTCGTATAAAGTAGCGGCCTGTTGTTACCAGCCTTGTGGTACGTGCGGTTTCGGTTTCACCCTTATAAATTTTAAAACCATAACCTGCCCAATAATCCTGCGCATCCGATTTAAAATTTTGGTAGCTCCATTCATCTAATATGTTGGGTAAAGTATCACGCTGAAATCGTGATTCCAGGTAAATACCGCCAGCCCACTTGGTATATGCCGAATAGAAGTCTCTTTGAAAACCAATACTCTTAACCGAGTTTTTACTTTTCCATATCTGATACGTTGCCTGACCCCTAATGTAGGTATTCATTATATTATTTACCGTATACTGAGATATGTTAGATGTTTCTCCGTTATTAAAACGGCTCGAAAAATCATTCCGTACCTCATGGCCCAAGCCTAAAAAGTTACGCTCTCTAACTTCAAACGAAGTCCGTGACCCGGATGCCGATCCGTTAGGAATTAAACTCCATGAATCAAGCACACGCACGTAAACATCTATAGAGTCGTTATTAGTCCTGCCGATAACAGGCGAGGGCGTAATGGCAACCCTTCGCACGTAGCGCTGTTGCCTAATTAAACGTTCGGAATCTTTTATTAAAAGGGAATCCAGCGGCTTGTCTCGTTTAAACAATAACAGGTTGCGTATCGTACTCTGTTTAGTTTTTAAGTGAATTCTATTACCAGCATTTTGTGCCCAGTTAGAAGGCTTCCGTGTAGTATCTGAAATTGAGAAACCAAACGGATCGAGCGTTTCGATAATTATACGACGAACAATTTTGCCGTGGTAAGCGTCATAAGTGTTTTGCAGCTCGGGCGTATCTTTTTTAATGTTTTTACGCGTAGTTGCTGCAACCTGTGGTTGTACCGGCCTAAAAATAAGCTTGTGGATAAATTTGGTAAATTTCTTCCGTTTAGAATAGTCTTCCAGCTTTTTGTACATCTGGTCGCGCTTTTCTTTAACGGTATCGTTTTGTGCATGTACTGCTTGCGCCATCGCGGGCGTAATGGCAAAAAATACCATTAGTATAAGCAGCTTTATTTTTAATGGCATTGTTAGTCCTCCCCCGATTTATGTCGGAAAATTAGTAATTATTATTTTACCAAAAACGTAAAACAGTGTAACAGCGTATAAATTACAAAAGTTTTAACATCAAAAAAGAGGCTTTAAAGCCTCTTGAAAAAAATATTAATAATTCACTTCTCAAAAAGAAGCAATAATGCTATTAACTCTTTTGTTCTTTGTTAAAGTATACAAGGTAGTAATACATTTGTTTTTCTTCGTCCCAACCTTTTTCTACAAATTTTTCAGCGCTTTCAGCATTAATAAAATCAAGCTTAATTTGAATGTTAGTATCAAGGTTAATTACGTTCTTAATCTTTTTACGAGCATCTGTCACCGCTGCATTTGCGATAGGGAAGGTGGTAACATCTTCTATACTGTACTTAGGTGCTTTTTCTACCTTATAGTTTTTAAACTCAGGTATCAGGTCCGGGTTATCAATTACTTCATTTAAAAATGCAGTTTCTTCAAACTCGTCATTTTTAGCGAAGTAGTTTACAGACCGGTTCATAAACATTACCTCTTCCTTTTTATCTTCTGCCGGTAGCACTACATCTTTAGCAAAATCCTGAATAAACTTCATGTACTTTTTAGTAATGAAGTTCTCATCCTGAAAAGTATCTACCGATAGGAAATGCTCCAACCAGTAACGTGCATCATAACGGTTATGGTCTATGGTAAGTATTTTGTAACCATCTTCTTTTTTATAATTGAAAATGATACATCCTTTATCAAGCTTATTAAGGTTTATACCCTGCTGAAGCATGATCTCGATATTAGCGCCATTTTCATCAAACTGAAGGAAATCGGTTTTAATCTCACTTTTAAAGATACCTATAGCATCAACAGGGTTATTGTCGATACTAAGGTTAGTAAGGTAAGCAACATACACCTCGCCGTTTTTAATGTGCGGGTGGTTAGACTGCTCAAAAAGGTGTTTTGTTATTTTTTTAGATACCTCGTGTGCTTTGCTAGGGTCGGTAAAAACCTCTGTAGCAAAGTTGTACATATCGTGATAATCTAAATGCACATCGTGCGCAAACTGAAAATAGTTCTCTTCTTTATCCCTAAAAGGTTTAAAGAAATATTCTTTAAGCAACGGAATAATTTCGTCGCTTGGCTTGTATTGTTGTTCTGATAGAAATATTGCCTCGCTTCGGCTTTTGTTGCCTACACGGTGTACCGAAAGGGTTTCGATTTGCGTATTAAAAAGGTTGATCATCGTATAGAATTGGTTGCAAAGTTTGAAAGTAACTAAGTAGCAAAGTTACCTGCTACAACCGGTGTAAGATATTAATGTATTATAATAGTTTCAGACTCGAAGTATTAAACTCTGCCACTTTGTGGCAATTAATTCCAATTATTCTCGTCAAAGCCCAGGTCTTCCATACTGTCGTCGCTAAACATGTCAAGGTCTTCCTCGTCATAATCATCATCAAACTCGCCATACAGGTCGTCGCTTGTAGCATCTGTACCAAAGGCCATTTCTGGTGCATTAGCAGGCATTTCGCCATGAGCAAATAAAAGGTCGGGGTAGGCAACGCCACTTTCCGGTTCTTCTACCGCGGCAAGCTCTACAAAAAACGTCCACATATTTAAAAAGTCGTATACATATATAATCTTGTTCATGTGCTCATCAAGCAGGTCGCCCAGCCTGTAATCAGCCATTGTTTTTTGTTCTCCGGGTACATCGCCGGTATCAAAAAGTGCTATTTCCTCTTCCTGTGTCCACTCGTCATCGCAGGTGTAAAACGAAGCAATTTCGAGCCCGTCAAAACCAAAGGCATTAACGATAGCATTATGCAGATCTTCCAGCGAATCATCTTCCAGGATAGCTATGTCCCTGAAAATATCTTCCTCAGCATCAAGTATTACCCTAAATTTATAAACCATAATAGTAGATTTTTAATACTTCAAAGGTAAATCATTAATTTAAATTATAGATTTTGGATTTTCAGAAATTTTGGATAAGAGGTTTTTGTGTCAGGTTTAAAGGTTCATGTTTTTTTAAGTTGTGTTTTGATAAATGAGTGAATAAACGGAAGTGCAGTTCAATCGAAAATCTTAATTCTGAAATCTAAAATTATATAGTAAACCCAATTTTAAAACCACCCCACTTATGTTTGCCGCCACCTTTAAACTCGGGCGTAATATCACTACGCGAGTATTCGAAGTAAAGGGTTTTAAACTGCATTATAATTCCGTAATTGTTTTCGATTGTGAAACGCTCAATATCCTGACCTGGAATTGTATAAGGACTGGAGTTATTAAACAGCCCGCCCTGTAGCGAGGCATCATAACCAATAGCTTTAACACGTGACTGGTTATAAGCGTACATGAAAAACTTGCGTTGAGATTTATAGGATGTGAAAGGAGCGTTGATAAGGCCAACACTTCCGTTTAAGCCTAATGATGCGTTAGTATTAAAAGTGCCCAGATGCAGTTTAGTATCAAGGTTAACGGCAACAATATTTTTTAAGCGAAGCAACTGCTTTTCGTAAGCTATTTCATAATCTAAAATAAGGTCGTTCTTAATTTGGTTGTGCCAGCCCATCGGCGGTTCATCGCCAATCCATTTATGTATGCCTGTTTGAATCTCGTTCCCTAGAGCTGCGGGTCCTATTACACCCACAACAAATGATGATGATAATCTGGAATTAGTAATGGTGTCTGTAGCAACCTGAAAACTTTTAAATGCCATTGTAGCGGCATACGGCCTGTCGCCCTGCTGAATTTCTTTAACCGATATTTTAGTGGGAATGTAACCCAAGTTTTCGAACGCCAGCCCGTAACGGGTATCGCTATTATTAAGTTTGAAAAATAATTTGTTGACAGGATTTTTACGTAGCCACGGCGTTATAAGTTCGAGCTGGTAGCCTTGAGTATAATATAAATCGGTAGCTGTAAAAAAATCGTTATCATAGTTTATTCGAAAATACTTGTCGGATTTAATATCCCGAAACGACGCTGTATTATCAATTTTTTGAGCATTAGCAAATGCCGTACATAAAAGTAATAAAGCTATATTAAACAGGCTGTATTTCATAAAATTCAAGGGGTAAACCATCAGGGTCGCTAAAAAACGTAAAGCGTTTTGCGGTAAACTCATCTATACGTACGGGTTCGGTAGCTACCTGGTTTTGGTTAAGCCACTCTATAGCGGCATAAATATCGTCAACCTGAAACGCCAAATGCCTTAGCCCGGCCGCTTCCGGGCGCGATGGGCGAGGGACAGGGTTTGGGAAAGAAAACAACTCTATAGCATACGTGCCGTTAACTTCAAGGTCTAATTTATAAGAGTTACGTTCACCTCTGTAATTTTCGGCTAAAATTGTAAAGCCTAAAATTTCGGTATAAAAATGTTTGGACTTCTTATAATCGGTGCAAATAATCGCAACGTGGTGTATACGGGAAATGTTTACCATAGTGCTAATATTTAAATAGCTTTTTTAGCCTCCAGCGGTACAGCCGCATGTTATTTACAGCCTGAGGCGAAGGATACTGCCTGTGTTTAGTAATGTTATTAAAGATAAGGGCAGCAATTAATAATATTGTCGCCCCGCTTAATACGGGTGATAAAACATACATATAGCCTAACGCCTTTATTTGTGCCGATCCTGTTACTGCTATAAGTGCTGTAGCACCGCCGGGCGGGTGCAGTGTCTTGGTTATTTGCATAGCGATTATAGATAGCGACACGGCGAGTGGTGCCGACAGCCAAATAACATCGGGTAATAACTTCTGAATAGTAACACCTATTAATGCTGAGATTACATGTCCTCCAATAAGGTTACGGGGTTGGGCGAGCGGACTTAATATTACTCCGTAAACCAACACGCACGAAGCGCCGAATGACCCGATAAGCAATACATAATCCTGTTGCGAGAATACCCTATATTGAAGGAATGCAATTGTGCCCAGCCCTATAAACGAACCAACAAAAGCCCAAAAGTGCTCTTTAAAATCGACTAATGTTTCTTTATAAAAAACATATCTTGCCTTGCGATAGCTGCGCTTAATTTTTTGTACCGGCATATTATTTAGCTACGTAGGTGTAAACGGTGTAAGGATAAATGCGTTGCGCCGTATATTTTGCTACAAGGCAAACTATTAGCAGCGGAAGAAATAAGGTATAATCATTTACCAAGCCACATATTAAAAACATTGCGGTAAAGGGCGCGTGAATACTAGCGCTTAGCATGGCTGCCATGCCAACTATCATAAAGTTAAGCGGGACCACACCGGCATCAAAAAAGGTATTTAAACTTATGGCCAGGAACAATCCTAAAAATGCCCCAATAAAAATACCGGGTGCGAAAACACCACCATCGCCACCCGCTGATAGTGTGATAGATGTTATTATAGGCTTAAGTAATAAAATACCAAAGAGTGTTACCGCAACAAATGGCGTAAGCAATAAAGTATTGGCACTTGCAATGCTCACTTTAAGAGCGTGGTAGCCTTCGCCATATAGCTGCGGTAAAATAAATATCATTATGCTAATGGCTGCAGCACCTACTACTATTTTGTAGTAATTATTGCTAAACGCTGCAAATTTTTTCTTAAAGTAAAGCACACTCTTAGTCAGGTAGACCGAATTTAGTCCCGCCAAAACCCCCAGTACAACAAACCATGGTAAAGCGTGCAGATGCCATTCAACTATGCGTACTGCAAAAAGCGGTTCTTCATCCAGCATAAAAATAAACCCGTAAGCAACCGCTGCTGCAATAAGGCAGCTTATAGCTAAAGGCCTCGTGGATTTTTTAGATATAACCTCATAAGCAAAAAGGAGTCCAGCAAAAGGAGTGTTAAACAGTGCAGTAATACCCGCGGCTACTGCGGCGCAAATAAGTTCGGTTTTATATTTTTTAATAAAAGGTTCTTTTTCGGATGCCAGCGATCCTATAGCCGCAGTAGATACTACCGTAGAGACTTCGATACCGGTACTGCCACCAAATATAACGGTAAGAAAACCATTTATAAAATGCGAAGGTATTTTGTAAGATGGCAGGGGCTTGCCGGAAGTGGTGCTGTCAAACACCTCTTTAATTCCCTTATTTTCTTTTTTCTTGAAAAGATAAAAACGTAAGGTGTAAATTAAGGTTAGCCCGAAAAACGGAAATACAACCAGCCAAAGCCCGTTTGCCATGGCGCGGTTGTACAAAATATCTTCATAATGCTCTGTAATGTGTTTTAAGGTTACGCCTAAAAGCGCAGCCATAAAACCAACTACAACAGATGCACCAATTAATTTTTTATATTGATTCGAAAATTCTTTTAAACCTTTGATTATAATATGCATTGTAAAATTATTAACTTTACAAAGATAACCCCGTGTGCTTTAACTCACAATTATAAACACTAAAAGATTTTGTAACCGGCAATTATACTAAAATTGCTATAGTTGCCCTTATTGAAAACATAGTTAAGTATGTTTCTATTAACATTGTACCTTGCTTCTACACTATATCTTTTATAGCTAAAACCTGAACCAATTGATAAATAAGAAATATTAGAAATCTCGAAATCCGGGTCCTTAATACTTAAATTGTTATAGTATGTTTTAACAGAAGATTTACCAGTACTCAAAGCTATAGAATACATCGCATCAATAAAAATTTTAGAGTTTTTGTTCAGATACATGTAATGCCTTACACCTATCGGGATCTCAAAATAACTTATATCTGCTGTCCACTTGTTTGTCAGTTTAACGCCTTCGCTTTTATAATTACTATAATTTGGATCTATAAATACCGACCATTTGTTATTGTTAAAAGGCAATAGTACTTCTAACTCCACACCAATTCTAAAAGATGTTTTATTATCAAACTCAATTTTCCCCACCTGGTTCATACTGCGTTCCATACTAAAATTGGTAAAGTTTACCCCTGGTGTAATTTTCAAATTTACAATTGTTTTATTTTGCGATGTGCTAAAATTGTTAGCTTCGTTTTGGATGCCATTATATTCTGTAAACAATTTTTGTAAGATCGTCCCTGGAATAATCCAGCGATTTAAAGCGCTTGTTATCATTAAGCCTGTCCCGCATTATTTCATACAGCAGGCCCCTAAATTCATTATTATAATCTATTTGTGGACCAGATAGCATATTGACCTTGTCATATGTTTGAAATGGCTTATAAATAAGTTGTTGTGCGTCCGGATCTTTCTCGGTGCTAATAAAATATCGTGTAAGGTTTGTTTGCTCATATTTATATAACGTCGCTAGGCCTTCTACCATTACACTTAAAAATAGTGTTTTTTCTTTCCATTCCGGCTCCCTGACTTTACTTAAGTTAGATAGCTCCTTTCGGGACAAGTCTATATTTACATGAAACCTTTTAAACTTATATGCACCTACACCAAATTCAGAAACGCTGTTTATAAGGCCTTTTTGTATAGCTGATGACTCGTTCAATTTATACTCAAACTCTTCAGGATTATTTTTCCATGCCACATTTTTAATAAGGCACTCAGTTTTAATACCGTTGTTGTTTAAAAAGTATCCGGGTTCGAAATTAATTTGGGCATAACTACTTACTATACTAAGTAATAATAGCGATAAGTATATTTTTTTCATAACGTTGTAATTATAATATTTTGTATCCTAATATAATATTTAGCGAAGTGTAATCTACCGACCAAAGAATTTGATTACGCGATAATTGGCGCTTAAGTCCGTATCTGCCTTCCAAACTAAAATTACCGTGGCTAAACCCAACACCTACTGCAACATTGGGTGCGTTTTTCAAATCTGCCGAAAGTGGTACTGGCCATGAATTCCCACGATAAACTGTATTGATATTTGATTTGTTTACGTTAAACGCTAAAACATATGCGGCATTTAAAAATATTTTCGATTTTTTACTTACATACATGTAATGCCTCACACCTAAGGGTACATCTACAAATGTGTAATCAACTTGCCAGCTGTCCACTTTGTCATAGCTATCTTTATAATGCTGATATCCCGGATTTGCGAACACTGCCCACTTACTATTGTTAAATGGTAAAATCACCTCTACTTCGGCGCCGACCCTAAAGCTTGCTTTTGTAGAGAAATCGCTTGACGACTCTCGATAGGTAAATGACTGTTTAGCTGATACTGAGTTAGAAGCTACACCAGTAGTAATCTTAAAATTGATAGAAGATTTGTTTTTCTTATCATTAATGTTATTTACTAACTCACCTTTTTTTGCATTGTAATCTGTAAATAAATTTACTAAGACATCTTTCTCATATTTCAAATTACTAAACCGTTTTAGATCGGGAAATTCATCTTTCATTACACTATACAATTGGCCACGAAATTGATTATTATAGCCAATTTGCATATCGCTTTCTTTATAAGGCTTATAAACAAGTTGTTGTGCTTCATTATCGTTGCTAGTGCTTGTGAAAAAGCGTACCAGGTTACCATCCTCATATTGATACAGAGTAGCTTTGCCTTCAACAAGTACATTTAGAAAAAGCGTTTCGTTAACCCAAGTCGGCTCCCGTAACTCGCTCATCGTAGCTATATCTCTCCCAGATCGATCTAACTTTGTAGTGAATCTTTTAAACTTGTATCCTGAGACACTAAATTCTGAAACGCTATTAATGTATCCTTTTTGTGCCTCATCTGCCTCAGATAACTTATAGCTAAATTCAACAGGATTATTTTTCCACGCCACGTTTTTAATGAGGCATTCTGTCTTAACACCGCTATTGCTTATAAAGTAGCCAGGTTGGTAAGTGATTTGAGAAAAGCTGGCTATAGTTGAGATTAACAAAAGCAGCGTAAGAAACTTTTTCATTGTTTGGTTATTTGGTGGTGCGAAAATAGACTGTTTTAGCGCATAAACAAACTTTTGTTAAAAAAACGTGAAATAAGTCGAAACTCTAAACAGATTAATACTTATCAAGTAGTTCACCTTGATAGTTAAATATTTGTGAGGTGGCAGTATTACACTTACAAATGTGATAAATTTACAAGGCAACGATATTATTCCGGTCTGTTACAAAATTTATATATATACTAAAGCCAATGAAGATTTTTGATACAATTAAAGTACGTGAAGCTGATAAAGTGACAATTGCTAACCAGCACATTACGTCATTTCAGTTAATGGAACGGGCTGCAAACGAAGTTTTTTTGTGGATAAAAAAGCATTTTCCTGATAAGGAAACTACTTTTCATGTGTTTTGCGGACAAGGAAATAATGGCGGCGATGGGCTTATTGTTGCCAGGCTGCTTCATGAAGACAAATATCCGGTAATCTTAGATATAATTGCCGAAGCCGGAAAACCAACCCCTGATTTCGAATTGGCATTACAAATGGTTCAAAAAGCAAAGTTAGGTTACAATGAAGATAAAGAGTATACTTACGAAAAAGGTAAACTAATATATATCGATGCTCTCTTTGGAACCGGTTTCAACCGTGAGCCACACGAAAATGTGATTAGTATTATTAACAAAATTAATCATGGGCATGGGCATATAATTTCTATTGATGTCCCATCAGGCATGTATATGGATAAGCCTACTCAACTTGCAGTACAAAGCGATGTGGTGCTTACTTTCCAGTTTCCTAAGCTTGCCCTTTACCTGCCATCTAATAAAAACTTCATTAATAAAATTGTAGTACTCGATATAGGCCTCGATAAACATTTTATAGATTATACCTTCTCAAATCAATTTCTAATTGATAAAAAAGAAGCCTCCCACCGCTACCGTCCCGTAAAACATAATGCGCATAAAGGTACACAGGGTCATGCACTTATTATTGGGGGCAGCTATGGCAAAATAGGGGCGGTGTGCCTTTCTGCGAAAGCTGCGCTTAAGTCAGGATGCGGATTGGTAACCGCATACTTGCCGGAATGTGGGTATAACATCATCCAGATATCTTTCCCGGAAGCGATGGCATTAACAGATGGCGATAAACACATTACTAAAATAAGCTTCGACCTGCAGCCTAAAGCTATCGGGTTGGGTATGGGCATTGGGCAACATCCTGAAACACAAACTGCCATTCACGACTTTTTAAAGTTGCAAAATGCACCTTTAGTTATCGATGCCGATGCGCTTAATATACTTTCGTATAATAAAGAATGGCTTAGACTGCTGCCGGAAGATACTATTTTAACTCCACACCCTAAAGAACTCGAACGCCTTGTAGGTAGTTGGGAAGATGATTTTGAAAAGCTTGAGATGATGAAGTCTTTTAGCACTAAGTACAAAGTAGTGCTGGTAGCTAAAGACGCACATACTATGATATTATACGGCGACAGCATTTACGTTAATAACACGGGTAACGCGGCAATGGCAACCGGTGGAACGGGTGATGTATTAACCGGTATTATTACCGGACTGCTTGCGCAGGGCTATAACCCTGTCGATGCAGCAGTTTTTGGAGTCTATTTACATGGTTACACTGCAGATATTGCGGTCGATGAAACAAGTGTACAGGCATTTACAGCATCAGATGTAATTAACTATTTAGGTAAAGCATACCTGAAGTTTGAGTCGCAAAGCAGGTATTAATGAAAATTTGATAAAAAAGTTGGTTTTCAGTTGCGGAATAGTGAAATTTGGACTTTCAAATTCCGACCAACCTATGGACACTATACATTATATAAGCAGCGATATATTATCCCTTGAAATTTTGAGCGACATCCTTACTCAGGATAAAAAATTAGCTTTAAGCGAAGAGGCTCGCGCTAACATTATTAAATGCCGCACGTACCTCGATAATAAAATGAAGGATAACGACAAACCAATTTACGGTATCAACACCGGATTTGGATCGTTGTACAACATAAAAATATCCAACGACGACCTTTCTAAACTTCAGGAAAACCTTGTAAAATCACATGCCTGCGGTACGGGAGAAGAGGTTCCGGAGGCTATTGTAAAAATTATGCTGTTGCTTAAAATACAATCGCTTAGTTACGGGCATAGTGGCGTTCAGCTTGAAACGGTAGACCGTTTGATTGACTTTTATAATAATGATATTTTTCCTGTAATATATAACCAGGGATCGCTGGGCGCTTCTGGCGACCTTGCTCCACTGGCACACTTGTCGTTACCCTTAATTGGTGAAGGGGAAGTATACAGCGATGGTTTTCGCCAGCCGGCAAAAAAAGTGCTTGACAAAATGGGCTGGGAGCCCATTGTATTAAAATCGAAAGAGGGGTTAGCATTGCTAAACGGTACCCAGTTTATGGGTGCTTACGGTGTGTATATTTTGCTGAAATCAGTTAAATATTCATATCTGGCTGATGTCATTGGCGCAATTTCCCTAGAAGGTTTTGATGGTCGTATCGAGCCCTTTAATGAGCACATACACATGATTCGCCCACACAAAGGGCAAATAGTTACCGCGCAACGTTTTAATGAACTGCTTGAAGACAGTGAGATTATTGCACACCCTAAACAACATGTTCAGGATCCGTACTCTTTCCGCTGCATACCTCAGGTACATGGCGCCACAAAAGACACGATAGATTATGTAAAGAAAGTATTTAGAACAGAGATAAACTCCGTTACTGATAACCCCAATATATTTATAGAGAGCGACGAGATTATTTCAGGAGGAAACTTCCACGGTCAGCCTTTAGCGTTAACCTTAGATTTTCTTGGTATAGCTTTGGCAGAATTGGGAAGCATTTCTGAAAGGAGAACCTACCAGCTTATTTCGGGGCTTCGTGGCCTGCCGCCATTTTTAGTAAGCAACCCCGGTTTAAATTCAGGCTTTATGATTCCGCAATATACTGCCGCCAGTATTGTAAGCCAGAACAAGCAATTAGCGACCCCGGCTAGTGTTGATAGTATAGTTTCAAGTAATGGTCAGGAAGATCATGTTAGTATGGGAGCAAATGCTGCCACAAAAGCGCTACGTATTATCGAAAACCTGGAACGTATACTCGCCATTGAATTAATGAACGCATCGCAAGCTTTAGAGTTTCGTCGACCGTTAAAATCAAGTGATTTTATTGAGATGTTTATAAAATCGTACCGAGAGGAAGTACCGTTAGTTACCGAAGACCGAATACTGCATTATGATATAGAAAATACAATTGCTTTTTTAAATCATCTGCAGATAGATGAAGCGATAATGGGGTAGGGTCAATTTAATGTTATAAATATGCCTATATTTTAGATTTGCAAAACAATTCAAAATCAACAAATGTATAGTTTGGACATGCTCCGCTTTGAGAGGTAATAAATGCGCCTAATGCAGTAGCACGAGACATTATTTCATCAGGCTGTGCGTTAAGAATTCGCTTAGATAAAAATCCGGCAAGGAAAGCGTCTCCACTGCCAACAGTGTCTTCTACCGTAACAGGTACAGCGGGAAACTCAAATTGCTTCTCATTAACGCAATAAATTGCACCCTGGCTACCTTTTGAAACTATTACCTCATTGATAGAAAATTTGTCTTGTACAAATCGGATTGCGTCAGATTCCGAGCTATAATCTTTTCCTAGCAATTCAATGATATTGTGTAATTCTGCTTTGTTTAACTTGACTAAATCACCTTTAAAAAGCAAATCTTTCACGACATTTATAGAGAAATAGGGCGGGCGTATGTTAACATCAAACACTTTGAACTTTGCAGTTTCAAGAAGTTCGAAAAGTGTATTACGGGAAACTTCATTACGGGTAATAAGGCTGCCGAACACAAATGCAACGGCATCGGCTACCTTTTGTCGATAATCTTCTTTAAATTCTATAAAGTCCCAAGCTACAGGTTGTACAATGTCATAATGTGCCTCATTATGCTCATCGATATGCGCTATTACAGTACCGGTGTCATGTTTTTCATCAATCTGGATATGCTCTGATGATATTCCCCAATCTTTAATTTGTGTAACTAGGGTGCGGCCATATTCATCATCACCAACGCAGCTTATAAAATTGGCTTCAACACCCATTTTCGATAGGTTATACGCTACATTAAAGGGTGCTCCACCCGCACGTGCGCCAGTGGGAAAAATATCCCAAAGCACCTCGCCATAACAGACAATCGATGGTTTTTCTATAGAATTATTCAACGTATAAAATTAAATTGGAACACAATTACTCGTTCATAACAAATACGGTATCGCTACGTTTAAACCTTCGGTTATTCGCAATGCTTATTTTCTGAACGTAGGTACTATCTTTCACCTGAACCATCTTTACCGTCATGGTGCCGATTTTTGTAGCATCTTTATTTCGTGCAGACGTTGCAGCTGTAGGAGTTACTGTGTAAGTACAATCATCTAACCACACAACATCAAAGTCGTAAACTTCTTCTGCATCCTGCATTTTTTCAGTTTGTATATTACCATTTCGGGTAATAACACAAACTTTTTTACTCTTTGGATCTGTAAATTTAAAGGTCCCGTTTCTAAATTTCTCACAGTTGCTTTGGCTAAAGCCTATTATGGGAAGCAGTATGGCAACAGCGAATAGTATAATTTTTATTTTCATGATTATTTATTGATTGAATTATCAATCTTGTCTTTTTTAAGTGATTTAACTATTAATAGTATTAAGGAAATTGCCTGAACTGCCATGCCAAAACCAAGCATCAAACTGCTGCCGGGCCAGTGTAGTAATTTAAAAAAGGCACCTACTATCGTTACAACCATCCCAAAAACAAATAGTATTATTATAACCGACCATTTCATGTGCTTAAATTTTAAAATAAATAGCCAGCAGTCCTAACAATGCAGGCGCGGCTTGTACAAATAATATTGTTTTTTGTGCAGTAACAGCTCCATAAACTCCGGCAACTAAAACGCACGCCAAGAAAAATGTGGCTACGTTAACACTCCAGTCGGCATCGGTTATAAATAATGACCAGATTAAACCCGCTGATAGAAACCCGTTATATAATCCTTGGTTTCCAGCCAGTGTTTTTGTCTTGTCAAACAAGTCAGGAGGGAACCCTTTAAATACCTTTCTGGCTCGGGTTGTCCATGCAAACATTTCGAGCCACATAATGTAAATATGAACAATAGCTATCAATGCAATAATTATTTTGGCAGCTATCATCATAACTCTTAAAGTACGTTATTCCATTTAAAGTTCTTTTCAATAGCGCGAATCATCTCGCCTGCAATATCTTTTTGGGTAGCACCTTCAATACCCTCAAGACCAGGAGAGGAATTAACCTCTAATAACAATGGCCCTTTAGCAGATCGTATAATATCTACACCCGCTACCTTTAGGTTCATCGCTTTAGCTGCTTTAATGGCTATTTTCTTTTCTTCCGCAGTGACTTTAATTATCGATGCTGTTCCGCCTAAATGTATGTTCGCTCTAAACTCGCCCGGTAGCGCCTCACGCTGTATAGCAGCAACAACCTTACCATCAATTACAAAGCACCGAATATCCTTACCATTTGCTTCTTTTATAAATTCCTGAACTAAGATATTTGCGTTTAGGCTTTTAAATGCATTAATCACGCTTTCAGCAGCTTTTTTGGTTTCGGCAAGCACTACACCTTTACCTTGCGTGCCTTCTAACAGTTTTACAATTAGGGGCGAACCACCTACCATTTTAATAAGATCGTTTGTATCAAGAGGCGAGTTTGCAAAACCGGTCGTAGGAATATCTACACCACTATTAAGCAATAATTGTAATGAGTATAATTTATCTCGGGACTGGCTAATTGCCATTGCCGAGTTTAAACAAAAGACCTTAAGTGCTTCGAAATGACGTGTTAGTGCACAGCCATAAAATGTCATACTTGGGCGTATGCGCGGAATTACGGCGTCAAAATCGTTTAACACCCTGCCACCACGGTAATGAATTTCCGGAGTATTTGCATCCAGTTTCATGTAGCAGTATTTTAGGTTTAAAAAGTGCATCTCATGCCCACGCATTTCGCCGGCCTCCATAATACGTTTGTTACTATATAGTTCCGGGTTGCTGGCTAATACACCAATACGCAGGCCGCGTTTAGGCTCTTCTCCGGTTTCGTAATACTCCAAAAGTTTTTCACGTGTAGGCTGACCTAATAAATATTTCTGCTCAGGGTCTACCAATATGCGGCCGCTCATAGCCTCACGGCCTAACAACATACGGAAACCCATCGAGTCGCGGTTGGTAAGTGTAAGCTCTACCTCCCATTCAATGTCACCTACCTGTATTTGTGCTTTAATTACATGCCTGTGCTCGCGAAAGCCGCTGCTGCTTTTTACCACGCGTTTATCTACCAATGGGGCCTGACAATGTATTACAGTTTTGCCATTATTCTGTATAGGGTTTACATCAAACTTTACCCAGTTAGCACCGTCTTTTTCAAAGGCAACAATGTTTACGGCATGCAGTGCCGATGTTTTTGCGCCACTGTCTACACGGGCTTTTATAGTAGGTATACCCAACTCAGGAAAGGCACACCACTCTTCACTTCCTACAATTACTTTTTCGAGCATTTTTGTTTTGTATTGCTTAATCTAAATTACTATTTTTTTTATATGTGGGAGAAAAGGAGCAAAGATTTAGCAAAAAAATAATTTGACATGATAATAAGCATTTTAAGGTAAGTATAACATTAAACGCTACTATAAACATGGAGAATATTTCGCTTATACCTTCAAATTCGTCCTATGAAACAATAAAAAAGCCCGAACATTGTTCGGGCTTAGTGTTATACAACAATTAAATTGTTTGAGAAGGTTTTGTTTCCGGGGTAGTCTTAGCTCTTTTTTCAGGCCGTATAATCATACGCAAGGGCTGATCCATCGAAAAGTATGATGTACTCCAGTTCCAGAATGTTGTAAGCCTGTTACGGTAGGTAATAAGCGATATAAGGTGAATAAACAACCACATTAGCCATGCTATAAAACCTTTAAAGTGAAGCTCGGGTTTAGGCAAATCTACCACCGCTTTATTTTTACCAATAATTGCCATAGAGCCCTTATCTTTATACTTAAAAGGCACTAATTGCTCACCTTTCAGGCTCCTTAATAAATTTTTCCCTAAATGCCCACCCTGTTGTATAGCAACCTGCGCAACCTGCGGATGCCCACCGGGAAAAGCAGGATCTGTAAGTTGAATACACGTATCGCCAAGCGCATAGATATTCTTAGTGTTAGCTACCTTATTAAATTCATCTACGCTAAGCCTGCGTCCTCGGCCATAACTTTCCATAGCAATGCCGTCAAACACTTTAGCAGATACCCCGGCTGCCCAAATAAGGTTTTTAGAAACAATAGTTTCGCCACCTTCAAGGTAAACGGTATCATCTATATAATCGGTAACACGGGAGTTAAGCTTAATAATTACACCAAGCTTGCTAAGCGCGTCATAGGTATCCTGCTGCGACTTTTTACTCATAGGTGCTAATAAAGCATCGCCACCATCCACAAGGTAAATGTTGCTTACGCTTGTAGCAAGTTCAGGATACTCTTTACGTAAAATTCCGTTACGCATCTCGGCAAACATACCAGATACCTCAACACCCGTTGGGCCACCACCTGCAACTACGATATTTAAGTACTTACGGCGCTCACGGCTATTTTTATACAATGTTGCCTTCTCCATGCGTTGTAATAATTTATTACGCATTTCGATAGCATCATTAAGGGTTTTCATTGGGATTGAGTTCTTACGAACGTTTTCCATACCAAAGTAATTAGTCTCAGCGCCGGTTGCAAAAACAAGAGCATCATACTCTAGTTCGCCATTATTAAGGGTTGCTATATTTTGTTCCTGGTTAATGGATATTAACTCGCCAAGGCGAAAGGTAATGTTATCTTTTCCACGAAAATATTTTCTGAAAGGATAGCTAATGGCAGACGGCTCTAAATATGCAGTTGCCACCTGGTAGATTAAAGGCGGAAAAAAATTGTAGTTGTTTTTATCAACCAGTGTTACTTCAAAGCTCTTGTTGTTTGCCAGGGAATTTGCCAGATTTAAACCAGCGAAGCCTCCTCCTATAATAACTATTTTCATGAATTTGCTTTTGTTACTGCTTAATAAAATTCAGCTGTAAATACTGCATAAAATTAGTTTTTTTGCTCTTAATGCGCAATCATATTTACAACGCTTTAGTTAATTTTATGAAATAATTGGGTTTTAAATTTGCCGTTTTGCAATACCATAATTATTAGTACGTATAATTATCAAGATGATTTATATAAATGTTAATATTGTAGTTTTTGCCTTTAGCGATAATTATTTTTACCATTAAAGTAAATTATATGCCATGACTATTAAAAGAATCTTTACCAAAAAAACACTGAAAGGAAGTATTGCCGTATTAAAAGAAACATTTACCTGCTTTATGGCAGATAAGGGCTTAAAGTTAAGTGCATCGTTATCTTACTACACGGTATTTTCGATGGCTCCTTTATTGTTGCTTATTATTTCGTTAGCCGGGGCGTTTTTTGGTCGTGAAGCAAGCGAAGGTCGTATATTTAATGAGATAAATGAGCTTGTAGGTAATGCAGCAGCGGCGCAGGTGCAGGAAATTATTAAAAACATGGAACTGTCCGGTAAAACTACCATGTCGGTTATTATTGGTGTAATCACACTTATAATAGGTGCTACTACGGTTTTTGGAGAGATACAGGATTCTATTAATATGATATGGAAAGTAAAAGCCAAGCCTAAAAAAGGATGGTTAAAACTACTTAAAGACCGTATGCTATCTGGTTCAATAATTATAGGACTTGGATTTTTATTAGTGGTGTCGCTAATTGCAAATGGTGCGCTAACTGCTTTAAATGATATACTAAAAGGATATTTCCCTCAAATTACAATAGTGATATTTAACATTGCTAACGTTGCGTTAGGGTTCTTTGTAATAATGGTATTATTTGGAGTAATATTTAAAGTACTGCCGGATGCCAAAATAAAATGGAAACACGTGCGTGCCGGTGCCTTTTTTACGGCTTGTTTATTTATGCTAGGCCGCTACGTAATTGGCCTTTACATTACCACTACCGGTGCGGGTTCGCCTTATGGCGCGGCAGGATCGTTAATTGTAATACTGCTATGGGTATATTATACTGCAGCAATACTTTATTTTGGCGCTGAATTTACCCGTGCTTATGCAATATATAAAGGCCATAGAATTCAACCTGCTGAATTTGCTGTTTACGTAGAGCAAAAGGAAATTGAAAGGGAAACTGCTCCTCCTGTCATGCATGTAGAAAATGATGACATCCCGAATAAATAATCGCCCTACACTATAAGTTTACATAAAAAATGCGGTAGCTAATCTGATTAGTTACCGCATTTTTGTTACTTAGAATCACACACTGTTATAACTGATTTGAGAAACTCTTATTGGTAAAACCATTGGAAACTATCTGAAAAATCGGGTTTTAGAGACTTAGATAAGGTAAGATAGTTAATAGATGATGTAGTAGAATAAAATACTAAAAATTATAGTTATATAAACTATTAGAAACGAAAAAAGCTCCCCAATGGAGAGCTTTTGTGATATATGTGGAGTGATTATTAATTAGATAATGATACCGCCTTCAATACCGCCATCATCGTTTGTGTTGCCTGTAATTGCACTAGCAGCAATTTTAAGCATAGATATCATTTTACTGTCTTTTGTATCCCAGTAGTAAGCCTCGCTTGGCGATACCTTAATTACAGTTACTTCAGGATCATCTTTTCCTTCTTCAAACCACGCTTTAGCAACTGGCGACCAAACATCTTCAATGTGTGCTCTGTCTTTATAAATTGTAGCGTTACCAAACAGTGATAAGAACTTTGATTCTGAGTTTTTAGCAAAAATTAACTGAACATCATCGTCATGCTTAATTTCAAAATTTTTGTTGCTAGACGCAGAACTAATAAACCAAAGGTTACCCTGGTCATCAATATCCTGAATTGTCATTGGTCTTGTAGGTATTGGCCTTACAGAAAGTTCTGTGCAAAACATACAAACTTTAATATCTTCAGCCAGCTCTTTAATTTTAGCAATGGCTTCTTCACTGTATAAATCTTTATAATTTCCCATGGTGTTTATTTTTTGTTATGGTTATATGTCTGATCGTTCTGAAACCCAGTTAACGGCTTTATCATAGTCTGCTTTAGGATACCCTTTAAACTCACCCGGCATAACTTTACTAAAAGCATCGGTAAATTTAATAACGGCATCAGAATCTGATATAATTGCAGCACGGTTCCATTTCGTGATGTTACTAATTCCTAAAAGTGCATCCTGCAGCCATGCGCCAAGAGTAAAATCTTTAGGAGAGTTATCTAAAAATAAAAGGTAGTTTAATTTACCGGTTGCTTCAACAAGTTGTGCAACTTCTTCTTTTACTAATTCAAAATCTTCTTTAGTTACTTCACCGTCGGCTTTGAAAGCCACCATAATATTAGGAACATCTTTAATTTGTACTATCATGTTTATTAGTTTTTAATGTTTGGTTTATTCAAATTTAACACTAATAACCTTAAACATATGTTAGGGCCGTGGTAATTATATTATAATGTTTACCAATGTTTTTGCATGATATAGTCTTCCATAAGGTATCCATTTCCAATAGCCACATCTTCTTCGCCAACATTTATAAATCCAACTTTATTGTAGAAATTTACTGCAGGGTTAAAACGATTTACGTTTAGAAGTAATGTACGGTCTGCATTCGCTTTTGCCGCGTTTTCAATTTCATTTATTAGTGCTCGTCCAATACCTTTTCCATGAGTTTCCGGCAATACGTACAACTTATGTATTTTGGTGGTTTCACTACTGTAATTAAGTTCGTACGATGCAAAACCAACAGCAGCATTATCATCTAAAGCTAATAAAAATTGATGTCCTTTTGTACTCATTTGCTCGGCGATAGCCTCACGGCTATACATTAGTTGTAGCATGTAATCCAACTGCTCTGCCTTAAGGATGCTTTTATAAGTAGCGTCCCAAACGGGTACGGCGATATCATATATAGTTTGATAATCTTTAATATGCGCTTTAACAATTTTCATAAAATAATTTTTTCAAATTCCTTAATTAGCAAGGGTTTGCATTATAGCCAAAGTTAGTAAATAATTATTGGCACAGAAATTGAATATTACATATCAACCAACAAATAACAAATATTAAGTGTACTAAACTTTACCAAATTATGAAAACTAAATTTATAAACACCGTTCTTTTCACCCTGCTTACAGCAGGTGGAATTTTTGCCCAGGATGTTACGACAGTAAGGGCAAACAACAACGATATTAGCGATAACCTTAATTTACAGGCAGTTGCATCTATATTTGGCGAATCTCAGGATCTTGAGGATTTTGAAAGAAGGCTGAACGATCCGGATAAACAAATAAATAATCTTGACCTTAACGGAGATAACAGAGTTGATTACCTAAGAGTAATTGAGGTTACAGAGAATAATACGCACGTTATAATTCTACAATCGGTACTAGCTGTTGATACGTTTCAGGACGTGGCAACTATTGAAGTAGAAAGAGACAGAAACAATAATGTGACTGTTCAGGTTGTAGGAGATAGTTATGTATATGGCCCTAATTACATTTACGAGCCTGTATATGTTGCGACACCACCATTATATAATGTATTTTGGGCTAGCAGCTACCGGCCATATTATTCACCATGGTATTACGGGTATTACCCAACTTACTATTCATATTGGGCTCCGTATCCTGCTTACAGGTATCGTAACCATGTGCACGTACATATAAATACACGTAACAGTTATAATTATGTTAGCAACGGCAGAAATTCGCGCGCTGTAGCATTATATAATACCAGAAGAAGTAACGATTATGAAAGACAACATCCTAATAATTCGTTTACGAGCCGAAATGGTAATGTTACAAACAGGTATCAGTTGGACCAAAGGAGAGGTACACTTGCAACAACCAGGGGTACCAGAGTTAACAGCAATAGGGCAACACGTAATACAGAAGCTTTAAAAACCAGCGATTTAAAAAATAATGGTACAAGAGGTACGATGAGTGGTAATACCGTTAGAAATTCAGGAACTGCTCCTGTATCAAATACCAGGGGTACATTTAGCAATAGCTCCTCAAGAAACAATGCTGCATCACAATCTGTAAGATCATCATCTCAAGTTAATACTGCTGCACCTGCAAGAAGCTATACGCCAGCCGCTACACGCGGCACGTATTCTCCAGCAAATAGTGCTGCACCTGTAAGGTCTTCTGCTCCTGCTACACGTAGTTATAGCCCTGCAAATAATGCAGCACCGGTACGATCTGCGGCTCCTGCTACCCGAAGCTTTAGCACACCATCTCAACCTGTGCGAAGTGCACCTGCTACTATGAGTGCGCCAACTCGTAGCGCACCTGCTGCAACATCATCTGCAAGACAAGGCAGTGGAGGCGGAGGCCGAAGAAATTAAAATTTCAGAATTAAATATATTGGTTAATTGGTTAGTTGAAAGAACCGGATTGCATTTGTAGTCCGGTTTTTTTATACAATCCTTCTATTATTTATAGCATGCACCCACTCATTACGTTTACATATGGTGCAGGTACCGGTTGTGGGTTCTAATGCCTGGGTATTGGCGCAAAATGTACAAGCATAAATTCCGGATTTAGATATTACAGTACTTCTTGCATTAAAAAGTTGCGGGCGCAGCGGGAGCCCAAATTTCACATTAGCATCATCATAAAAAAAGACGCTTATAGTGCCATTCGTCTCCATGTAAGCATAGCGTACCTGACCTAAATGCTCAATAGATTTTAATCGAAGTTCTGCAAAAAACTCATCCTGGGCAAGGTCTTCCCTCTGAAAACTGGATAACGAAAATTGACCATCTTCGATAAGGCATTTAGCTGTGCCTTCCATAAAATTTTCAAACCGCTTGCTTTTACCCAATAGCCATGTAACACTACGGTACATCATTAATACAATTACAAACACCATTATTGCAGGTACAATACCTACATCTTCATAAAACATGGGGTCTCCCGCAGCTGAACCCAGCGATATTATTATTACAACTTCAAACACAGATAGTTGCTTTACACCCCGTTTACCTGTAAATTTTAGGGTAAGTAGTACAACTAAAAACATTATTATGGTTCGTAATACCACTTCACCCAAAAACATTATCGGCAGGTCGTTTAGTAATATCCGTTCCCATTCAAAAGCTTCGCTCATAATTATTAAGAATTTTCAGTATAAAAATATGTCATTTAATTAAAACAGTTTTTTAGTTAACAAACATTAGCACAACTTTAGTATCGCGTTATAAGAGTAGGGTAGGTATGTTGCGTAATTTTATATAACACAATATACTAATGTAAAGAATAAAATTATGAGCAAGAGAATAGCAATATTAGCGACAAACGGATTTGAAGAAAGCGAATTAAAATCGCCAAAAGAATATTTAGAGCAGCAAGGCTGGACAGCTGAAATAGTAAGTCCTGAAAGCGGCAGCATTAAATCTTGGGCAGACACTGACTGGGGACCGGAATATAAAGTTGATAAAGTATTAAGCGAGGTATCATCTAAAGATTACCACGCACTTGTGTTACCCGGTGGTGTAATCAACCCTGATAAGCTTCGTACTAACGAGCAGGCAATAGTTTTTGTAAAGTCATTTTTTGATGAAAAGAAACCCGTAGCGGCAATTTGCCACGGCCCACAAACATTAATTAATGCAGATGTAGTACGCGGACGAGAGTTAACATCATATCCATCTATAAAACAAGACCTTATTAACGCAGGTGCAAACTGGGTAGATAAAGAAGTTGTAGTAGATAGTGGTTTTGTTACAAGCCGAACACCGGATGACTTACCTGCCTTCAATAAAAAACTAGTTGAAGAAATTAAAGAAGGTAAGCACGAGCTGCAACACAGCTAGTAGATATAATTAATTTGATACTCAATAGTAGAAGCTTTTATGCCCTGTGTATAAAAGCTTCTTTTTTTTACCTTTACACAAACCCATATAATATGAAAAAAGTAATAATTTTTACAATTACACTAATGGCACTACAATTACAGGCACAGCTTAAACCGGTAGCTTATACAGAAGGTGGCCAAACACTAAATGGCTTTGCAGCAATACCGGCTAAAGCACTAAAGCAAAAACCGGGTGTATTAATACTACCTGCCTGGATGGGTATTAATAATCATAGTAAAGAGGTGGCTCAAAAGTTATCTTCTCAAGGGTATTATGCGTTTGTAGCAGATATTTATGGCGAAGGCAAATATCCTGCAAATACAAAAGAGGCGGGAGCAAGTGCAGGATTTTATAAATCTAACCCGGAAGCATATCAAAAACGTATTGATGCCGCACTAAATACACTTATTAAAAGTGGCGCGTCTGCCGATAACATCGTTGTTATAGGATATTGTTTTGGAGGTACAGGTGCTCTTGAGGCGGCACGTGCAGGCATGAATGTTAAAGGCGTAGTGAGTTTTCATGGTGGATTAGGTAAAGATGCTTCACGTAAAAATAATAAAATAGAGCCTAAGGTATTGGTGCTTCACGGAGCAGATGACAGCTATGTTCCGCAAAAAGAGATCGACAGTTTTCAGAAGGAGATGAAGGAGGGTAGCGCTGACTGGCAAATGGTTTATTTTGCTAATGCAGTACATGCTTTTACTGAGAAAGAAGCTGGTAATGATAACTCTAAAGGGGCAGCATATAACGAAAAGGCAGATAAGCGATCATGGACTTACTTTCAGGACTTTTTAACCGAAATTTTTGGTACTAAATAAATTTTGTACATTAGACTTTTTACAACTTATAAAACAAACTTACTAATGAAAAAAATAGTTATCCTGTCGCTGTCTCTCGCTGCTATGTCATGTAGTTTGACCAACGTTGCACAGCAAAAAGATTACGCCAAAGCAGATGTTACAAAGTACATAAATAGCATATCTGAAGGCGACCTTAAAAAGCACCTCACCATTGTAGCCGGTGACGAAATGGAAGGCCGTGATACAGGCACCGAAGGCCAGAAAAAAGCAGGGCGATACCTTATCAGTCAATACGAGTCAAACGGAATGTCATTCCCGACAGGGGCTACAGACTTTTACCAAAAAGTACCATCCGAATATATGTCCCGCGCTTTTGCTCCAAAATTAAACGACTCTGAGAATATCTGGGCCTATATAGAAGGTTCTGAAAAACCCGATGAGGTTTTGGTTATCTCTGCCCACTACGATCATGTGGGTACTAAAAATGGTGAGGTATTTAATGGTGCTGACGATGATGGCTCAGGCACGGTTGCCTTACTGGAGATTGCCCAGGCATTTATGAAGGCTAAAAAAGATGGTTACGGCCCAAAACGCTCTATCCTATTTTTACACGTTACCGGCGAAGAGCACGGATTACATGGATCACGTTTTTACTCTGACAATCCATTGTTTCCTATAGCGAATACTATTGCCGATTTAAATATTGATATGATTGGCCGCCGCGACGATGCGCACAAAGCTAATGGTAACTATGTTTACGTTATTGGTTCTGACAGATTAAGTACCGATTTGCATAACATAAACGAAGAAGCTAATAAAAAGTACACTAAGCTTACGTTAGATTACACTTTTAATGAACGAAACGACCCTAACCAGTTTTATTTTAGAAGTGATCATTATAATTTTGCTAAAAAAGGTATACCTATAATTTTCTATTTTAATGGAGTTCATGAAGATTACCATAAAGCAACGGATGAGGTAAGCAAAATCGAATTCAATCTGCTAACAAAACGTGCACAACTGGCTTTTGCGACTGCATGGGAACTCGCAAATAGAGAAAATCGCCCTGTTGTCGATAAAGATGGTAAGTAGTCATTATCGTAAATACAAAACATCAAAAAAGCCTGAAATATCAATTTCAGGCTTTTTTATTGCTTGATATATATCATTTACCTTGCGTTATCCTTACAATTGCCCCGTTACGGTCATCTATGATTATTAAAAATGTATCACCCATTGTGTCAACAGGTAAAGTGCCAGATATAACCCAGTATTTTTTAATGTGATATATGTCATAAGGCTTTTGATTTATAATATTCTCTTTGCCATATACACTAAATAACACGGGTTCTGCGATTGCAATAGCAGTAACGCTATCTTTTACGAGAGTGACTTTTTGATCAACTACGTTATGAAGCGTTTTATTATTTAATGCCGCTTTAAGCTCACCTTCGGCATGGGATAATCCTGATATTGTTCTGCCAGGTTTATCCAGAGCATAGGCGACAAGAGTTATCATTAGTAATAAACTTAATAAAGCTTGCTTCATTGGTTTGGTTGTTTAAACCAAATATATAAAAATTAAACTCTGGTAAAAATTTAAAACGGATATCCAATGGCAATATTAAATACAAGGTTGTCTTTACGCCAGTATTTACCACCAAAATCTATATCATCCACTACCCAGCGGTCACCTTCTGCAAGCCAAGGTTTACGTAGGGGGAAGGCAACATCCAGACGTAATACTAAAAACGAAAGGTCGAACCTTAAACCGGCTCCTGTGCCCACAGCAAGTTCACTTAAAAACTTCTTGCTAAATTCGGCGCCCGGCCTGTCTTCATCTTTATTGAATAACCAAATATTACCGGCATCAACAAACACAGCTCCCTGAACTACACTAAATAATTTGGCGCGATACTCTGTGTTCATTTCAAGTTTAATATCACCACTTTGGTCAGGTAAAAATTTCTTGGTATCCTGTTCAGGATCTCTATATGATCCTGGCCCAATAGAGCGTGCCCTAAATGCACGAATACTGTTAGTACCACCAATAAAAAACTGTCGCAGGTACGGTAACTCATCAGAGTTTCCATAAGGTACACCGACACCTGCAATTACGCGGCTTGCGATTTGAGAATTTCTCGACAATTTAAAGTAATGCCTAAAATCGTGTTCCATTTTCACAAACTCACTATAAGGAACGCCTAAAATAGTTTTTTGATCTTCTTCATTAGAGCCGCCATTCAAAATTCGACCTGCCACCGTTGCAGAGAGATCGAACGAACCTTTATAATAAAATGTATTTTTTTTACGGGTTTGCATCGTATTTGTATACGTATAGCTATAAGTTGGCCCAAATATTAATTGCTTGTCTATTACTCTTTGCAATGCCGGTGCATCTACTATCTGTTCTCGGTACTTGTCAGTTACGTTAGCAGGGCTAACATAATTAATGTCGGTTATATTAAGTTCGTGTTCAACGCGCGGGTTATCCTTCCACAAATAGCCAAACTGTGCCCTAAATGAGTTAAGTGAATACAGTTGGGTTCTGTTTTGATACTCATAGCGAAGCAATGCCCTGGTTCTTGGTACGAAGGCGCTAGAATCTTTAATTTTAATTGGGGTGATAAATCGCGGCCATATTAAGCTTGCCTCAGTACCCACACGGTACACGTTATTGCCTTTGTTCTGACCGGATGCCTGTATCTCAACCCCTCCAAACGCACTTATGGTAAGTAGTTCGGCTGCTCTAAAGGTGTTTCGGTTTAGCCAATTCACATTAATTTCTGTACCATTATAGTTAGCCGAATTGGTCTTAGCCAATATCTCTGCACGTACCGATTTACGCGTTTGTGGTGTAAAATAATAGTACACATCTAAAGCGGAGCTTAATGAATCAGATGGGCGAAATTCATTTTTAACAAACTTAAACGTTCCAAGGTTTACCAACCTATTTAACGATAGGTTATGATCGCGGCGGCTATAAATATCTCCTTTATGGAAGAACAATGTACGATCGTAAATAATAGGCCTGAATGTGTTTTCAGGATCGATTATCCTAAAATCTTTATAACGTTGCGCAGTCGATTTATCCTGTAAAGTATCTTTAGCAGTAGTTAACGAATAGTTGGGATAGATATAAATATCATCTATAGTATATATCTTTTTATTTTTTTGAGGTGTTTCATTTTTTACTATTACCTTAAGATCTACAAGGTTATCACCAATGGTGCTATCTACCCTTATCAATAAATTGTCAGGGTTAAAATAAAAGAAGCCTTTATTTTTAAGTCTGTTATCAATCCTATCACGTTCTGCTTTTATAACATCGAGGTCGTAAGCCGCGCCTGGTTTTAAAAGGCTCCTGCGTTTAGTGGCAGCAATAGCTTTTTCAAGTTTTAAACTAACCGAGTCACTTTTGATACCGGTAGAGTCGACTGGAAAAGTAACATTCCGAATTTTGTATTGCTTGCCCGGAGTAATTGTATATAATGCTTTTGCACGCCTGTTGCTCGATGTAGAATCGGCAGAGGTGCGTGTTTTAAAATACCCCTTGTTTTCTGAATAGCTTTGTAAAACCGCTGCGTTATAATCAAGATCTACCTGACTGAATAATACAGGTGGTTCACCCACCTTATTACGCAACCAGTATTTAAATCCTTTTTCTTTTTTAGGCTCGCCCGCAAGATTATAAATGTAAAGCTTAAACCTAAGGCCTAAAACATTACTGTTAGGTTTAGGGCGTAGCAGCTTTTCGAGCTCTCCCGCCATAGCCTTACGCTCTTTCTTTTTCATCACAGAGTCGTTAACTGTTACCTCAGCACCAACATAAAGCATCTCACCTTCGGGTAAATATTTAGTATTGCTACACCCGTAGGCGATGAGCATTATAATTAAAAGGTAATAATATAAGGGCTTATTTGTCATCTTTAGTACTGTTTGGCGGTAAATCATCCTGTGCGTCTTCCTTTGCTTTAGCTTCTGTTTTTTCTCTTTCTTTTTCTTCTTTTTCGCGGGCTTTACGCTCACGTTCGCGTTGCATCATTTCTTTTTCTTCCTGCGTTCTATGAAACAGTTCGCGGAATTTGTTATAATTCATAGTAATGATAAACCCGACGCCCGTTTCAACCACCTGGCCCTGTAACGCAACCTGATATTCATTTTGGCGGTAGGCCCTTACCATATATCTGCCATCTTTGGTTAGTTGGTAATCTACCGATAAATCTCCGGCGATATTGGTAGTTTGCTCATTAGCCTGCTGGCCTTCTAAACCAAAACTACTGCCTACACTAACTTTAAGTCTGTCGTTAAGCAGCTGTTTAGATAGTCCCACATTAAGATCGGTACGATTTTCCAGTTCACCGCTTGTATAAGCATCGGTAGACTCTAAATCAAAGTTTAGTTCCACACCACTTATTAGGTTACCAGCCAGATTATTTAACTGTTGCGAAAGTATTTTACTAACACTTTGCCTTGCCATCGATTCGCCACTTGTTCCGCCTGCATCGCTCGAGAATGGATTTTCCCCTATAAAGCGGTTAAGCAACAGTAATGCAAAAACCTGTTTATTAAGCTCCGCAGGTTCTTGTCTTAACTGCTCAAGCTTACTTTTAGTAGCGTCAATAACACCTGCGCCTACGTTATAATTCCCTTCTGGAATTTCTATATCAAATGTCAATTCAGGTTTAAGCAATTGACCGCCAATTTTAAGCAGCGTATTTACCGGAATTTTTTGCTTATACATATTTATTTCCGACTGCGATACGCCTGCTAATTGATTATCCATTAAATCGATAGGAGGGGTTTCGGTTTTGTAAGCGGCCGTAATATCAAGGTTAGCGCTTGTTGGCTCGCCGGTAAAGGTAATCGAACTGCCTTCTTCAATATCAAATTTACGTTTAAGGAAGTTGAATGACATTTGGTACGAGCCCTCGCTAAATTCATAACGACCGGTAAGAGTAGTTTTACCCGATGGGTCGATACCGCCATTAAGCTGCGCGGCACCTTTAAGCTGAAGGAAATCGCCGTTGCCTTTATCTATAATCAGGTTAAGCTCTGCCTCTTTTACAATTTCGATATTTACAGATACATCTATACCTTTAGCCGCTGTGCTATTTACCGCTTCCTCAATTTTAAGGCGTTGCATAGCCTCAATATCATCCTCATCTACAAACTCTACAATACCTTCCCTGTCAGCAATAGATGGATCTTGTTGTGGCAGCACTACGGTAAACTTGGTATCCTCATTAATTTTAAGGTCACCATCAACCACCGGAGCATCCATTGTTCCTTTAATGTTCAGGTCGGCATCAATAAATAAGTCACCGTAAAATAAGTCGTTATCCTTAGCGGTAGAGTTTATTGCCCTAAAATTCTCTGCGTTAACATTCATATCAAAGCCAAAAGCCCGGTAATCAGTAGTGGCTATTTTACCGTCTATAGTAAGAATGTTATTTTTCTCATCTTCAACCGTAAAGTTATCCATAACAATACCACTATCAGTAAAGCTGATGTTTTTGTTGATACCTTTAAAATAGGAGTCAAGCTGTGTAACCCTAAAAGCCACGTCATTAAACTTAAGGTCACCAATTACATTAGGATCTTTAGCAGTTCCTGTAATTTTAAAGTCGCCGGTAATGTCTCCTTTACCCTCTTTAAGGTTACCCATAGTTAATGCCTGCATACTTGCAATAGTAAGTTTTTCGATATTTAAATCCATATCAAAACTGCTACCTGTAGTATTATAAGTACCATCTAAGTTAACCTGGTTACCCTGGCCTGTAATAGCCACATTCGCTGCGTAGGTGTTAGCCACCGCGTTATTAACCTTAATTTTAATATTGCCTACAGTATCTTTACTTACCGCAAAATTTGTAACGTCAAGATCGGCAGTGAAGAGTGGGGTAGTGGTAAGGTTTTTCACATTAGCGCTACCGTTAATAGTTCCTTTAAATTTTGCCTCGTCTTGCTGAATTGCGTTGGTAATGGTTTCGATCTGGAAGTCATTGAGTGTAACATCAAGTGGTGCGTTCGCAGCTTCAGATTGCGATTGTATCTTTAAAGAACCACCATCGTTACTCATTTCAAAATTATTTGCATAGATGCCCTTAGCACCAAAACGTATTACGTTATTATCTGCAATAAGCCATTCGTCATAGTTAAGTACAAGCCCATCATTATTCAGGCTAACTTCTGTAGTGCCGTCTTCATTAGCTTTAAGCCTGCCAGCAATCATGTATTGCTGCTCTTTTTTAAGGTCTTGTATTTCCAGCTTGTAAGTAACAATATTATTATTTACATCGCCGGTAAGGCTGGTATTTGCAAGTTTAAACTGTTTGTTTTCTACACCTTCTATACGTACTGTATACACTAAAGCTGTATCTGTAGTTTGTGCATTAATTTGGATGCCCGAAATTGTATTCTCACCATACACTACACGTGGTATAGCAGCATTTATTTTTAGGCTGTCGCCAACGCTGTTGTAATTACCTTTAATATCTATCGGCTCTAAACGGGTTATCTGCGGCACCAGTTTGTATAATATTGGGTCGTTGTCTATCCTTACATTAAAGGCAACTTGTTGTGGACTGGTTGTTTTTTTTGGTGCTTTAGGGTTTGTATTATAATACTTAGCAATAGTATTAGACATCGCTGTCGGCAATTCAGATAATTTATACTTACCCCTAATATCCGCATGTGCAATTTGCGACTTAAGCTTAATAAAGCTCGAATCGGGTCGGGTAGCGGCAACTAAGTTAACAGAGTCTAATGCAAACTCTTCCTTGCCGTTATTAAACATAAAGTTGTTCATGCTTACCGTGCCATTCAGGTTATCCGGGTTAGCATCTGCAATATCTGCATCAACATTACCACGTAATTTTAACGGACCCGCGTGCAGGTTAAGCTTATCTAGGTCGGCAATATCAACGTTAAGTTTTATCTTTCCGTTAGGGTATTTGCCTTTAAAGCCACCGCTTGCTACCAGGTCGAAATCCAGGTTAGGGTCGTTCATGTTAGCTACCGCTTTAAACTTGCCTTTATTTATGGCAGCGTCAAGCGTAAGGTCTTTATAAGCATACCCGTTGTATTCAGCCTTTATAACTTTGCCCTTAACAATAGCGTTAGCCGTTTTTGGGTCTAAGCCTGTACCTCTTACCTTAGCCTTAATTGTAATTTTACCAATAGAATCATTTCTTAATAATTTACCCACGTCAAAATTAGCGACATCAACATCGGCATCATATTTTTCCTGGCCTTTGCGGCTTTGGTCAAACTTACCTTTTACAATTGCGTTACCAAAGCTACTTTTAAGATTTAAATTAGTATTGAAGTTGTTAAGCGTACCAGTAAATTTGGCATTCGCCGAAATACCTGCAGGCAACTGAAAATTAGCAGGCAGAGTACCTGCCGGCACGAGGCTGTTAATGTCTTTAGCGGTCGATTTAAACTCGCGTACATTAACATCAAAGTAAGCTGTTTTAGCATCGGGTAGTCCTTTAATGCGGCCGCTCATGGCTATTACAGTTGTGCCAATGCCTCGTAGCTCAAGATTAGCTATGTGCAGGTCGGCAACGGTGCCTTCAACGCGGCTATTTATAAACAAGCTCCCGTTAGGGTTACCTTTAAACGGATTGGTATTTGCGAGTGTAGGAACAAATAGTAATACATCTTTAAATCCAATCTGGCTGTTATCTAAATTAGCGTCTATCGCCAGGCTACCAATATCTTTAGTAACCGCATCCATAGATGCATAACCAACTATAATTTTATCTTTTAGTAAAGTTTGAGGTGTTTCAAGATACAAGTTTTTCAACTCTGCGCCTTTAGGTCCGTAGAAAAAGTTAGTATGTAAATCTTCAATATTCAACCCGCTTTTATCTTTTACAGTAAGCTTGTTAATGTTGCCGGAAATAGCATTTGGGGCATAAGAAAAATCTTTAGCCTGAAGGTTAAAATTAGAAATGTCTAAGTGTTTAAAGTCGATACCCCTGGCGACAGGCGCGGAGTTCTGATCGTCGAATTTAAAGGCTACATTGCTAATATCAGTGTTACCTAACTTAAATTTCCATTGCGCTTGTTCTACAGCGGCACTTTTTTCAGGTAATGCTTCCTGAACTTGTTTTTCGAATTTCCCGAATGCCAATTGTCCTTTCAATCCATCAATTTCAATGTTTTTAAGGTCGATTAGCTGCGTTTTTAAGTCGATAGTATTCACTTCAACCAATAACTTTTTTAAGGAAAGGCCTGTATCTAATTTGCTGCCTTCGTTATCATAACCAATATCAATGTTGGTAAGCGCTATATCGCCCAGCTTAAGCTTTAAGTTAGGTTTTTTCGATGCTTCCTCGGCAGCCTCCTGAGTACCCTCAGCTAGTTTGGCAACCATGCCTTGTTTCAGTTTTACTTTAAGGCCGTCAAGATTTATTTCCGGAATATCAAATTCCATTTTATCAAGGTCGAAAGTTTTAAATTCTGTATCAAAGTGGGTAATGCCGGCACTCACATAATTTTTAGAAACATCATCGTTGTAATTAACGCGGATTCTATCAAAATTGATGTTTTTAACCGAGATAACCATAGGGGCAGAGGCGGTGGTGTCTTTTGGTTTACCCGAATCGAAAGCTTTAATAATGTAATCAAAATTGAAAACCCCTTCCTTATTACGATTAATATTCGCAACTATACCTTCGAGATCTACAGAATTTATCTCTACAGTATTGTCTAAAAGTTTAAACAAACTAATATCTACCGCAAGTTTTTGGCCTGCAAGAAGAGTGTCGCCCTGCTGGCTTTGGAAATAAACATCTTCAAGAATTACCTTTTTTGGCAAGCCAATTTCTACCTTGCCAATTTGTACTTCGGTGCCAATTTTACCTTCCAGGTAACTGACAGCCTTATCTTTAACAATATTTTGTACGTACGGAACCTGGAGTAACAATACTATAAGTAAAAACAATGCAATGATAGATCCTACTATCCATAGGAAAATCTTTAAGGCTCGGCGAAGGTATTTTTTTAGTTTTGTATTCATTGGTGTTAAAAATAGATATTATTTTAACGGTAGTATTTTAAAGTTTTCCTAAAAAAAACTCGTCAGTTAATCCCGAAGCATTCCATTTAAAGGGAGATATCATTTTTTAGGCTGTGTAATCCGATAAGTATAATAGTTTTTTTTCGGATTGAACTTATAAAAAAACTTTAAACTTAATTTTCAACAGGAACTATATCCTAAAGGCAAACCCCGCTAAGCCGAAATACCGGTGTGAACCATTTGATGCAGATAACTCATATCCCCCAGAAAGTTCCGCCTGAATATCGTTTGTTATTAGGTACATCAGTCCGGCATCGGCCCAATTCTCTGCAGTCGTGGTTTCGCGTAGGTAACCGTATGCCTCTATAAAGCATTCCCATTTTTGAGATAGCTTAAATTTTGGAGATACGCTGTAAAAATATTGCGGTTCGGGTGTTTCGCCATCCCATATGCCTCCCAGGTTTATACCCGCACTTATTTTATCTGTAATCTTATTTTTTAAAAGTAGCCTTAAATTTGGAGCAAGGTAAGACGCTTTCCAGTCTTTAGAAGCGAGTTTGCTCACAGCGATTTGCATAGAAAAAGCAGCATCAGGCAAAGCCCCTTTAGCATCCCATAACTTAACTTTAAGGCCAAAATGAATAGGTTGCAAACCGGATGACGTACTGTCAGGCGTTTTCTGAAAGACTAAGTCAGTAACAATAATTACTTCCACGTTATCGTTAATCCCATATTTCCAGTTAGTAGATGGTAGTATAAATGTGCTGGCATGGCTACCGTCGTCCTGAACTGTAAACCGGTTCTCCATTTGGAAACGGCCTGCCGGAACGGTTGACGGAGTTTCGTACTGGTCGGGCGACGTTTCAATTTCGTCTTGTGAATAGCCAATATTAATAGCGAGTAGGAGGACTATGTAAAATAGATGTTTCATACCGGTTAATTATATCCTGAAAGAAAAACCAAGGGTTTCGAAAAACTGGTGATGATGGTTATGCCCTGTAAGCTCGTAACCCGCGGCAATATCAATCTGCACGTTTTTATTGATAAGATATATAAAGCCACCATCAACCCAATTATCTACATGGCGTTTTGACAGCATGTAACCAAACGATTCGATGTAGGTTTTTAATTTATCGGACAATTTGTAAGATGGTGAAAACGTATATTCATACCCTGGATTAGTAGATTCGCCATCCCATTGAGCATCTAAATTATACCCAATGCTTAACTCATCAGTAACTGTGTTTTCAAAAAGCAATTGTATTTCCGGGGCCAAATGTTCTTTTTGAAAATTCTTGCTCGCAACCTTCGGTAATTGTACTTGTGTGATAACAGAAGCTTCTGGGATAATACCTTTTTCCTCCCATAGGTTTACCTTAAACCCTATTGTAATAGGTTCGAGACCTGTTGATAAACTATCGCTAACTTTATTAAATGCCAGCTCTGTAATCAATCTAACTTCTAATCTATCATTAATACCGAATTTTGATAGCGATGTTGGCAACATCAAATCACTGCCGTTGGTTTGAGATTGCGTATGCTGGAAACCGTTTTCCATCTGGAAACGACCTGCAGGGACTGTGGCACTTGTTTCTGTTTGGTCGGGCCTGTCAGTCTCTATTTCATCCTGGGCGTAGATATTAACTGAAGCAAATAGGAGCATTATTATCGAAAGTAGTTTTCTGTTCATTGTTATTTAAATTCGCCGATAAAACTAATTTAATAAGAATTGTATTTACCCAAAGTTTTGTGAAAACTAAGATTTAATGAAGTAAGACATAGTGAGTAGGCAAGGCGTAAGAGGTTAAATCAGTTACAAGTCGAACTCGGCTATTTCCTTAACCTCACCCGGCTGAAGGTTATCCAAGTGCACATTACCTACACGGACTCTAATTAAGCGTAAAGTGGGAAATCCGGCTGCCGAAGTCATTTTACGCACCTGCCTGAACTTTCCTTCGGTTACCGTAATAGATAACCATGAGGTAGGGCCGTGGCGTTCATCGCGTATTTTTTTACCCCTAAGCGGAAAATCGGGTACATCAGTAAGTATCCGCGCTTCACATTTTCGGGTGATGTACCGCGTTCCTTTAAAACCTATTTCAACACCTTGTTTTAGCTGTTCAATCGCTTCCTGATTTATCTGCCCATCTACCTGGGCGTAATATTCTTTTTCTACTTTCTTACTGCGCACAATTTCGCTCATCATACCATCAGTAGTAAGCAGAAGCAAACCTTCGCTGTCCTCATCAAGGCGGCCAATAGCCATAGTACCTTCCGGGAAATCATGCAATTCTCCCAGTAGTTTTTTGTTACGCTTTAGGTTATAAGTAAATTGGCTCAGGTAGCCGTAAGGTTTGTAAATTATAAAGTGCTTATGCATTGGTGTAATTTGGCTAATGCCCATCAGGCATTATTTAGAGGCCAAAAGTAGCGTAATGATTTTGGATAGCAAAACTCAACTAATCTTGGGACTCAATATGAGTAATGCTATCGTTCGGACGTGTGCTATTAACAGGCTTTGCTGTATCGTTTTTGCAGGATGATATTGTCAAGACCAAAACTAAAAATATCGTCTTTATCATAATAAATGTTTTGTCTACAGCAGTACACCAATTTACAAATTATTCTTTAATAAAAAATTTATCTCGTAGCCTCTATTTATTAAGAGTATCGATTAATCGTAATATACAGATAACTCCCTGATAACCCTTATTTCCCAATTTGTTGTGAGATTGCGGTGTTTTTAACCAATAACTTACAATGGGATTATTTAGTAAAAAAGAGCAAAAACTTAGACAGGAACTAAGTAAAAAAAGTATGGTATTTTGTAAAGAATCGGTAAAAGAACTGGAAGAACTTTACACTGATATCACATCTGCATATCAGGAGTTTGAAAACGCTAAAGATCAGTTTTTAAAATTTACTGCAGAAGTTGGCACTGCCCTTAATGAAACAGATAAGGATAAGCTGGGCCGCTTCGCCCAAAAATTTTCTAAACTCGATAAGTTTGCAAATGATACCGTTCGCGACGTTCGCGATGTGCTAAGAAATCAGAAGAAGAGGCTAAAAGAAAGCCAACGCGAGTTGTAAGCTTTATTTGTTAATGTAAAAAGAGCCTCACAATATTGTGAGGCTCTTTGTTTTTAGATTTTTAAACAGTATTAGTTTTGCCTGTTAATATATATCCACCCGGTTTTAGCTGCCCCGGTAGTACGCTCTATAGTATAAAAGTATGTACCTGTAGGCAGTTCATCTCCGCTATTGGTTTGTCCGTGCCATTCTACAGTGTAATTGTTTTTACTGTATACTTCTTTACCATAACGGTTAAAAATGACCAGTTTTCTTACACCCATTTGTGCAAGGTCGAAAAAGTTGTTTTTGTCGTCGCCATTGCCTGGAGATATACCACGCTGAATTTCGCATGAAGCATCTTCTACGATAAAGTCATTTGATGTCGAGCAGTTTCCGTTAATTACCGTTAAGGTTACGGTTACAGGTAAAGTAAGGTTACTTCTTCTGATGTAGTCAGTAAAATCAAAATCACGATCATCAGTTCCTACAGATGTACCATTAATAGACCATGCATATGATACTGCATTAGCATCAAAAGAATTGTTAGTAGGTGTACCGGTTATAGTGTAAGCATTACCTACACACTCTGCAGTAATAGTGAACAAGCTTTCACTACCCACCGTGAACGTAAAGTCGCTTGACTGTCCGGCATTACATAAAGTACCGTCACCTGCCACCGTATAAGTAACAGTATAAGTACCTGCGGTAGCACCAGCTAAGTTAGATATTTCTCCTGTTGCAGGATTAATAGTTAAGCCACCTGATACACTGTATATTCCACCTGCTGTAAAGCCACTTGCAAAATCAATAGGAGTAGCGTTAGCAGTGCCGTAGCAGTAAGAGGTTTCATACTCAAAGTCGGTTACCTTCTCAATGAATGGTATAATTTCAATATCAAAGAAACTACTGTTCGTTCCCTGGCATTTAGCCGCATCGGCCGCAACAGTATAAGTAATAGTGTATGTGCCTACAGTACTGTTGCTAAAATTAATTTCGCCTGTTGCGGCATCAATTGCTAAAGTTCCTGTTCCTGTATAAGTGTATGTACCACCTTCGGTAAAGCCATTAACTTTGCCTGGTGTGGCATTAGCAGCACTTTCGCAATATGTGGTAAGGTAAGTGATGTCTGTAGTAGGAACAGTAAGCGGTGTAATTACAATAGTTGCTTCGCTGCTACCTAGCTCTTGGCACTTTGCAGCATCTTCAGCTACAGTATAAGTAACCGTATAGGTACCCGGTGTACTTGCAGCAATGTTAATTTCTCCGGTTGTTGGTTCGATAACTAAAGTTCCTGTTCCTGTGTATGTAAACCTGCCTCCGGCAACATAGTTGTTATCAAAGTCAGGTGTATCATTCGCGGCATTTGTACAGTAGGCAGCTTCGTAAGTAATTCCTGTAACAGGAAGCATTGATGGAGTTATAGTAAATGTTGCAGTAGCAGTATTCTGGCTTGAACAATTAGCAGCATCTGCGGCAACAGTATAAGTTACTGTATAAGTACCCGGAGCACTGGCAGCTACGTTGATTTCTCCACTTGCAGCGTCGATACTCAAAATACCTGTACCTGTTGTAGTGTAAGTAAAGGCGCCGCCGGTTACAAAACCCGGAACGGTTTGTGCTGCCTCATTAGCTGCACTGTTACACACTGTGGTATTGATATATGAGAATCCTGCAATTGCAGGAGCAAGAGGGCCTATCTCTATAGTCTGGTTGAAACTGCTTCCGGCAATGCAATTTGCAGCATTAGGAGCAACCGTGTATGTAACAACATAAGTACCTGCTGTACTTGTAGCAGGATTAATAATACCCGTTGTAGTATCTAATGTTAGCGTTCCTGTGCCTGTAGTAGTGTAGCTGTAAACACCTCCGGTTGTAAAACCTGCCGCCGAAGTATCAGGAGTTACTAAAGTTGCAGATCCTGTACAAACTTTTGTAGGAAGCGTAAAGGTTGCTACGGTTGGCGTTGGCGTAATTATAGTAATCTTTATTGCACTCCTAGGGCTTTCGCATCCTGTAGTTGTTCTTTGGCTAACATAATATGTAGTTTCGCCTATTTGAGATGTGCCTGGTGTTGGAGCCTGAGCGAGTGGGGTAGTACTTGTAAGGCTATCGTACCAAACCAGAGTATTTGTACCGGTTGCTGTTGCAGTTAATTGCGCGGCTGTTGCGTTTTGGCAATAACTAACATCGCCAGAAACTAGTGGCGCTAGTGGAGACGGGGTTACTGTAAGTTGCACTGCATTTGTAATAAGAACGCAGGTAAGCGATCGTGCTTCTAAATAATATTGACTACCATTTAATGCTGCAGTTGCCGGGTTTACAGTTAGAGTAGCAGAATTTGCACCGCTAAAGCCGTTGGTGTTTGTTACATTTACCCAGTTGCCATTTGCATCTACTGTCTTCCACTGGTACGTAAGTACAACAAGCGCATTTATAGTTGCAGTAAAAGTAGCCGAGCCATTTTCGCAAACAGATGCACTTTGTGGCTGCCCTGAAATAGATGCCTGCGGCAGGGTAGGGATAAGGTAGCGGCCAAGGTCTGTACAATTTTCTTGGTTCAGCGTTGTCCAATCGGACGTTGAAAATACAGGTTTAGGTTTAACTGAAGTGAAACTTCTATACATCGAAAATCCGACATTTTTAGGGCCTACAACAGCATCAACTACCGTAGTTCCTCCTTTTGCCAGTTCAATTAAATCTTCATCGTTAAATCCTGTTTTAATATCATCAGGTGTTGTATCTAATCCACAAGGCACAGGTTCTCTCGTGTCATCTATTACGCGAGCAAGATAAACTGAACCTGGTGCTAAATTTACATTAGAAAGTTGGTGTGTACTGTATGTAGTTGCGCTGTCTGCGTGCCTTCTAATTTGATAATCGCCAAGCGAGATAACTCTACTCGTGCCGTTATAAATTTCGATAACTCCACCTTGTCCTGCTTCAGCGTCATAAATTTCTGAGATAAATAAATCTGTTGAATTAGTAATGCCTAAGCAATCAGTTGCGAGGATAGTAAAAGGTGTAGCAAACTCACCGGTACAATTATTAGTAGTAACTTCTACCGGTCCGGATGTTGTTCCTGCCGCCACTTTGGCTTTAATAACATTATCTGATACTACGGTATATGTAGACGCGTTAACGCCATTGATTTTTACCGCTGTTGTACTTGCAGCGTTTATAAATCCACTACCATTAATAGTTACTTCGGTATTAGCCGGACCCGATGCCGGACTAATTGATGTTATTGTTGCAGGCGTACATGCGTTAGTAACTGAACCGTTTAAAGTAAAGTCATCTAACCTAAAGGTTCCGGATCCACTGGCGCCTGTAAGAGTTAATACAACTGTTATCCTGCCCGTCATATTCTTAACTACATTATCTACACTAACTGGAGTTACGTTTAGTAAAGCTCCTGTCTCGGGAACGATGCCTGAACCTGCATTTATTCCATTAATTGTCATTGCCCAGTTTTGGGCACCGCTTCCGCTTCGTCTTCTCCAAAAGTTATATGAACTTATTTCGAGCTGTTTTTGAGGCGCAACATCAAATGTAAGAGTAATTGTTTTTGTGCCTCCGGAATTATCTAAAGCTAACGAATTTGTCGATGAAACTCCGTTGAGTTCTGCCCAGTTAGTACCAAGATTATTAGTCCATGATGAATTAGAAAGACTTGCATTAAATGTACTTGGAGCAACAGTGTAAGGTGGTTTTGCTACATAAGTATTGAAATTATGCTGATAAACTACCTGAGTCTGTGCAGATACTGTAGGTAGTGTCGTAATAAACAATACCAATAAAATTGCCGTTTTTAAAAAGTACTTAAGAGTATTTTTTGTCATGTTTAAACTTTTAAATGTGTGCAAATGTAAGACGCCAAATATAAAATATATAATAATATGGTAGGCAAATTTGATAAAAATCTATTTGTTAACTTTATAGTAGCCTAATTATAACAATTAGACAAGTCTTTTCGATGCCATTACAAAGCCATATCGATCATTGTTAAACAAATATATCACACAAAAAAAGAGCCCTGCATTAGCAGGGCTCTTTAAATTTAAAAGGCTGTACTTATTAGTTTTGCCTGTTTATGTAAATCCAACCGGTTTTGCTGGCCCCAACATTTAAATCTATCGAGTAGAAGTAAGTTCCTGTTGGTAGCTCATCGCCACTATTGGTTTGTCCATGCCACTCAGTAGTATAATTATTCTTAGTATATACCTCTTTACCGTAGCGGTTAAATATGCTAAGTTTTTTTACACCAAGCTGTGCAAGGTCAAAAAAGTTATTTAATTCATCATTACTTCCCGGAGAGATACCACGCTGAATTTCGCATGAAGCATCTGTAATAACAAATTCTTCAGATGTTGGGCAGCCTCCGTTAATAACAGTTAATGTAACTGTTACCGGTAATCTTACACCGCTATTGCTTCTCGCATAATCAGAATAATTAAAGTCTTCGCTATCGTTACCAACAGATACACCACCAATTGTCCATGCATAAGTAACTGCATCCGGATCGTAAGAACCGTTTGTTGGAGTTCCTGTAACAATAAACGCTCCGTTTGCGCATTCGCCTGTAAGGGTAAATGGACTTTCACTTCCTACAGTAAACGTAAATGTAGAAGTCTGATCTGGATTACATGAAGAGCCATCGCCAGTATAGTTGTATGTTACTGTATACTGTCCTGCGTTTGCAGCGTTAAGGTTTGTAATTTCTCCGGTAGCAGGGTTAATCGTTAAACCTCCTGTTACAGTAAATACACCACCTGAACTAAATCCGGTGTTAAGAGTTGGCCTTGCACCTGAAGTACCAAAGCAATAAGTACTCTCATAATCAAAGCCGGTTACCGGTGCTACATAAGGTGTAATTACAATGGTTGCACTATCGCTATTTGCGCTTATACAACTTGCAACATCGTTATCAACAGTATATGTAACATTATAAGTACCCGGTGTACTACCAGCAAAGTTAATTTCACCAGTTACAGGATTAATAGCTAATGTACCAGTACCAGTATAGGTATATTCACCGCCCGTTGTCAAAGTTGCACCTGTAGGCTGAGGTAACTGGTTAGCAGAATTAGAGCAAACATTTGTGTAACTAAATCCTACAGAAGCCGGCGTTTGAGGCGTTATAACAATTAGTTGTGGCTGTGTATTACCTGCAAAGCAATTAGCAGGGTTATCAGTTACAGTGTAAACTACGTAATAGCTGCCCGGTGTACTGTTTGCAAGGTCGATCTCGCCACTTACAGCGTCAATATCAATAGTACCAGTTCCGCTTGCAACAGTGTAAGAGTATGTACCGCCAGTTGTAAATCCAGTTCCAGGTGTTGGTAACGGGTTTGTTGCAGATGCAATACAAACAGATGCAGGCACTGTAAAGTCTACAACTGCGGGCTGAATAGCTCTGATTGTAACTTCAACTGCTGCTCTCGGTCCTTCGCAACCTGCAGCTGTTTTTTGACTCACATAATAAGTAACAGGGCCAACTACCGCTGTACTAGGCGTTGGAGCCTGAGCAAGTGGTGTACCGTTAACATTTACATCATACCATACAAGTGTGTTACCAGAACCAGGGGTTATAGCAGCACTTACCGGAGACACAATACTGCCTTGGCAATATATTACTGGTGCACCGGTTGCAGGAGCAACAGGAAGCGGATTAACCGTAACTTTTAGCGGGCTCCTTGCACTTTCGCAAGATCCGTCGATATAACTTACATAGTAAGTAATGTCACCAGTCACGCTTGTATCAGGAGTAGGAGCACCCGCAAGTGCTATACCGCCGCTTGCAGCAGTATACCATTTAACTGTGAACAATGGAGCAGCCACTTCAAGTCGTGGCGCACTATCGCCCTGGCAATAAGTCAGGTCAGCAGTTATAGGTAACGGAGTAGCACCGTTAGAATAAGTTACCTGTGTAGTACTTACACAGTAAGATGTTGTCCAGTCGTATTTGTATACACCAGGAGTTGTAAATCCTGTTACATCTGTAGTGTTGCTATTAGGAGCAGATATTGTTGTTGGAGACGGGTTATCTGCATGAGCAGACCAAACACCACTACCGGCTGCAACAAATGTAGTGGTACCGTTGCCAGGGCTACAATCAAGCAATATTTTGCTAACAGATAATATACTGTTATCTGCAGTAAATACAATTTTATCAAGGAAGTTACCAACTGTTGAATTACCACTTGCCGTAGAAACTGCTTCAAACATAAAGCGCGTTACCGGCTGGCCATTAGGTACAACATACGTTATTTCCTGTCCGGCTGTTTTTCCATAATATTTCCATGCAGTATTGCTGGTTTCAGCTACAGCAACTTCAACAAATGGCCCTTGTGGAGGTCCTGCTAAAAGTCTGCATTTATCAATACCTGCTGCTCTGGCACGGTGTGCGAACGAACATTTAAATACAGTTTGAGTAGGAGTTTCATAATCCTGGTAAAGGTTAGATGCTGTTTCGGCGTTAAGCTCTGCAAACCATCCTGTAGTGTTTCCATCTGCATCTGCAGTGATACCAAGGTTGTTACCGTCTACCGGCCAAAGTTCGATAAGATTATCAGGAGCAGTGGTTCTCCAACCTTGTATAGTCGATTGGAAGTAAGTTGTATTATTTGGGTCACCTAAGTGTTTATTAGGTAGCTCAAAGTCAGAATTTACAGTTGTTATAAGGCACTCGCTTTGGTTTGAGCCGGCTGGCGGTGCGGGTACATTAACGCAAATAGTAAATTTAGTATCGAGGTTAGGAGTAGTGCTATTTAATGTTGCCCTAACAAAATATACTTTTCCAGGGGTTAAATCTTTCGCCTGCATATAATTGTTAATTGTACAGAACAACGGGTTACCCGGTTCACCGCAATTACCTTCATATAACGAAATAACAATACTTTGAGAAAGATTAGGTTGTACGGTGGTGTTGTATTTAAACCATCCGTTAGGATCGAAATCAGAAAGTGAGATATCATGTTTAGAGCCTGTAGCGGTAAACTGGAACCACACATCCGGTCCGTTAATAACTGGAGTTGCAACACCTGATGCTCCTATAACACTGCATGGAGGTGTAGCAGACGGGTTAGTACCTGTAAAAGCACCGTTTGATTTAATTGCGCAAGAATTTGTGCCATTTACAGTCATAACAACCGCACCGGTACACTCATCGTTTCCTACCGCTGTAGTAAATACAGGGGCAGCAACCCAAATACCGCTACCATTTGCTATGCCACAATTACTTCTTACCCAGAAGAAATAAGGGGTAGTAGATACTAATGGAGATACAGTTACCGTATTAGTTCCGCTTGGTACAGTTCCGCTTGGTGTAGTTGTAGCTGTAGGAGGTGTGTTTGATGTAGAAAAATAATAATCATAAGATGGACTAACCGAGGTTGGAGCTGTCCATGTAAATGTTGCACTGTTGCTTGTAACATTACTAGCTACAACATTTGTTGGAGAAGGACAAGTAACTACAGATAATTTAAAATTATCTATAGCAGCAGGAGTTCCTTGTACTCCTGTGATATTATCATTATGCCATTCGAATACAATACGCATTACCTTATTTGAGAAAGCAGCTGCCTGAACTATTAAATTTTCTGTTTTCCAGTTCGCGTTATTTGCAAAATTGCCACCTATTTGGGTACCGCCGCTATTTGCAGCAGTTATCTGTGTACCATATGTTGGAGTAAATGTTGCAGGTACAACCCAAACCCTAAAGTAATCGTTAGTTGTATTATTCTGTCCGACATTTTGCCAATCGAAAGAAAGCGTAAGCTGATCTACGGTTGCAGGCATTTGAATATCCCTGTAGGCGTGGGTATTTCTTGTTGCATTTGAAGCATAAACAAATCCAACACCATCCTGAGAAACCGCTAATGAAAAATTACCGCCGTTATTAACTGACGAATATTGATACCATTTATTAAAATGTGTGATATCGCGATCTAACGACCATTTAGCCGCTGTGCTATTAGGGCCTGTACCTTGAATTTCGAACCCATCTGTATAAGGTAATGTACCAGATACCTGTGTAGTTGTAAATGCGAACGGACCTGCCCACCCGCTCGGACCTTCGGCACACATAGATCGTACATAGTATACATACGGTGTTGTAGCTGTAAGGCCGGTAGCAGTATGTGTAGGACTGCCCGTAACGGTTACAGAACCGGCTACGTTACCCACAGGGGCAGGATCGGTTACTGCAGCAGGAATATATACTTGCCATGTAGTTGCGCTCGATGTGCTGGTCCAGTTAAGTACAGCAGATGTTGCCGATGGGTTGGCAGAAAGGCCTGTTGGTACAGTACACAATTCGTTAACACGCACATCGTCAATTAACCACCTGTCTGCACCGGTAGCACCGTTAACTAATACAAACGCTATTTTAACCTGGGTGCCTGGTGCGTAAGTTGCACCGTTTATTGTTATAACTTTTTCAAGCCACACATTGTCTACCGGGTTAAGCGTGGTCTCGGTATACGTCTGCAACGGAGCAAAATCTGTTGCTACCGGCGCTCCTGTTACCACAGTAGAAATCATTATCCTAAAATTAGTACCCTGATCTCCGGCAGTAGCCAGCTTCGAAAAGAAATGCAGCTCTGCATTAGTAGGCATGGCGAACGCAGGTGTTACTAACCACTTTTCTTGGTTAGCATTAAAACTTGGCTCGAATGGTACTTGCGCAGCCCTGATCCCGGTATTAGCAGGTAATGTTAACGAATTGTTAGCATCGTAGGTGTTAATACTCCAGGGAAAGCCTGGCGGTACAGTAACCGGAGTGATAAACCTGCTCCAGTTAGCGGGAAGTTGTGTGCTTCCTTCAAACCCCTCATTAGCAAGCTGCGCAGAACTGCTAAGGTGTATCAGGAATAAGAAGAGCATTAGAGTAATTTTTTTCATATAAAAATTAGTATAATTTTAAGGTTCCTAAATTAGTCAAAAATGTATGTAAAAGTTAATACTTTCAATAAAAAATTATAACAAATTAACAAAATTACACAAAATGTGTTTTATAAGTTAAATATCTAGTAGTTAAATGAATCACAGGAGGTGGTCATGTTAAAATTTTGTAAGAAAATAAAGAGAAAAAGCTCAACACCGTAAGATGTTGAGCTTTCTAAGATTGTACACTATACTAAAATTGGGCGATATTTAATTAGATAAGCAAATACATTGCTGCTATGTTAACATATAGTAATCTAATTATAAATTAACTATTAAGCATAACCGGCATAACAAGCATAGTAACTGTTTCGCCGTCATCTAAACCATCAACCGGGGTAAGAATTCCGGCGCGGTTTGGTAGCGACATTTCGAGCATTATCTCATCACTTTGCAGATTGGTAAGCATCTCTGTTAAAAAACGAGAATTAAATCCTATCTGCATATCATCACCCTGGTAATCGCATGTTAAACGCTCTTCGGCTTTGTTAGAGTAGTCGATATCCTCAGCTGAAATATTAAGCTCGGTACCTGCTATCTTAAGGCGTATTTGGTGTGTTGTTTTGTTAGAGAAAATCGCCACACGACGAACAGAACTAAAAAATTGCGATCTGTTAATCATTAATTTGTTCGGGTTCTCCTTTGGTATTACCGCTTCGTAATTAGGGTATTTTCCATCAATTAGTCGGCAGGTAAGTACATAGTTATCGAACGAAAACGTAGCGTTACTATCGTTATATTCTATCTTAACCTCAGCATCAGATGCGCCAAGTATACCTTTAAGTATATTAAGTGGCTTTTTAGGCATGATAAAGTCAGCAACCTGAGAGGCTACAACATCTGTACGCGAATATTTTACAAGTTTATGCGCATCGGTAGCTACAAAGGTTAAGCCTTGCGGTGAAAACTGGAAAAATACGCCAGACATTACCGGACGTAAATCGTCATTACCAGCAGCGAAAATAGTCTTGCTTACAGCCGTTGCTAAAACTTCGGCAGGTACTAAAGTTACCGAAGGGTCTTCTAACGACACTGCTTTCGGGAACTCATCTCCCGCTGCATATGCTAACGCATATTTACCCGAGTTTGAACTTATTTCTATCGTACTATTGTCGGCTATAGTAAAAGTAAGGGGCTGCTCCGGGAACGTTTTTAAAGTTTCAAGTAACAGTTTCGCCGGTACTGCCACGCTGCCCACGCTTTCTGAATCAATTTCTAGAATGGCCGACATTGTAGTTTCAAGATCTGAAGCAGAAACCTTAAGCTCGGTATTATTTAATTCAAATAAAAAATTGTCTAAAATAGGCAGGGTGTTGTTGCTGTTAATAACACCGCTAAGCACCTGCAATTGTTTTAGCAAATAAGAACTTGATACTATAAATTTCATCGTAAGTTTTTGTTTTATTGAATAAGCCTATTTAGGCAAAGCAAATATATTGTAATCAGTTTTAATACTGAAACTTTTTTTTCAACACTATTTAGAATACGTCCTTTTGCGCAGGTAAGTGAACAACGCACCAAATAGTGCCAATAACAATAATGGTAGGCCAACTGTTACCAGTTTAGCGTTTGTATAATTGTCGTACACCTTTTGAGTGTCTAGTAGTGGCAGGTCTACATCTTTGCTGCGTATGTTAATAAGTCCGCTGTCATCCAGCAGGTAGTTAACACTGTTCATTAAAAAGCCTTTGTTATCATACAGGTTATTCGTCCAACGGTCAAAGCCCAATTCTAACGGAATGCCGTTTTTGTCAATTTGGCTTTTTGCAATATCACCGTCAGCTATCACTATCATTTTACCTGCCTTACCAATACTTTTAAAATCAGCATCTTTAAAGGGCAAAACCCTGTTTTCGTACATCGATTTAAAACTGCCTTCCAATAATAAGGATACAGGAATAAAGCCCGGCTGAGTATAATCTTTAGGGCTGCTTTCTTCGGCAACCATTCCTAATTTTACCTCTACCGGAGTACCTACACGTTTAGAATATTCTGATGATCGCAATAAAACAGTTTTCTTAATGCCGTTTTTTAGAGTATCGATACCATTTGCAAAATCGAAACGGATACCACTCATGTTTTTTACAATAGGGTGTTGGTTATCCGGATAAACATAAGGCGAATACTTCCAAAAATACTCCTGAAACTCAGTATTACTACCCGGCGCCCCTGTTGCCAGTTTTATTGGTGTCGCCATTTCGTCTTTAATAAGGTCTGGCAAAATCCTAAAACCATATTTAAAAAACATATCGTTTAAGCCTAAATCACGAGGTATTGCCAAGGCCGACCCGGTTTGGTTAAGGCTGTCCATTTCAATATTAACAGCATCAACCATCCATATGGTTTTACCGCCGCTAATAATGTACTGGTCTAAAACCTGTTTTTCTTCTTCGGTAAACTTCTCGGTAGGTTTAGCGATAATGGCTAAATCATATTTTTGAAGATCTTTAAGTGTTCTCTGCGGATTTTTGGCAACAGAGTCTAACGTAAAAGCACCAATGTAATAGCTTTCACGAAGTTGCTTAATAAAATCTCCCATTAAAATACCCAGCATTTCGCCATTGCCCTGCAGAACCGCTATTTTCTTTTCTTTGTTATGCGTTACCTTATTAATTGCATCGGCAAAAGCGTATTCTAAATGCTGAACAGAGCTTACCACCTTCTCTGCAGTAGACGCACCCATCATGTTTTTAAGCAATGGTATTTTCACACTCTTGCCATTAAAGGTTGCGATAGCCCACGGGAAAATCAGCGTTTCAGACTGCTTGCCTTTATCGTTTGTAGATACGCTTGCCGGCTTCATGCCGCTACCTGTAAACGAGTCGAAAATAGCTTTGTCAATATCGGTAATTCCCGCTATGCTCCTTTTAATTTCACTCACTTCTTTAGCGGGTACGTTAGGGTTATCTAACTTAAATATGGTATATATAAGGGCGCGCTTCGTCTCGGCAGAACTCTCTGATTTATCGATCGGGTTGATAAAGGTAAACTTTACATTCGGGTTGTACGCCTCAAATTCTTCAAGAAGCTGACGCGTTTCGTCCTGCAGCCTTTTAAATTCACCCGGAAATTCGCCTTCTAAAAACACATCAATATATAAAGGCTCGTCAACCGATTCGACTAGCTTTAATGAAGTGTCGGATAGTGTGTAACGCTTGTCATGTGTTAAGTCGAATCGTTTAAAAAAGTAATTACCCGCAAAGTTGGCTAATAATAATATAACGAGTACGAACGATAACTGTTTCAGGTTGTTTTGTTTTCTTGAGTCCATTATCCTTTTAACGATTTAAGTTGGTAAACGGTTAACGATAAAAACAAAACAGCAATACTTACAAAGTATATAATGTCGCGGGTATCTATAACGCCGCGGCTTATGCTTTTAAAATGGTAATCCATACCAAGTGAGGCTACAAAAGTGCTAAAGCCGCCTGCAAATGCCGATATACCTTCGAAACCAAAGTAAAATACAAAGCATAAAAACACTGCAGTAATGAAAGCGACTATCTGATTATCTGAAAGGGTAGAGGTAAATACCCCAATTGAAGTATAGCCAGCAACTAAAAACAGCAAGCCAAAGTAAGAGCCTGTAGTGCTGCCCATATCTATATTACCTTCGGGATTACCAAAATATGATATTACAGATACGTATAATAGGGTAGGTGCTATAGCCAATATTATAAGAATAAGCGCACCAAAGAATTTTCCTTTTACAATTTCCCAAAGGCTAAGCGGCTTTGTAAAAAGCAGCTCTATAGTGCCCTGCTTTTTTTCATCAGAAAAACTGCGCATGGTTACGGCCGGTATAAGGAAAATAAGTATCCAAGGCGATAAGGTAAAAAACGGGCCTAAGTCGGCAAAGCCGCTGTTCAGGATATTGAAGTCACCCTCGAATACCCAAAGGAAAAGGCCGTTTAGCAAAAGAAAAATTGCAATAACCAAATAACCTATGGGCGAGCCAAAAAAGGATTTGATTTCACGTAATAACAAAGCTTTCATTTATTACTGTATAATAATGTTAAAGTAGAAATGTTTAACGTTACTACTTGTAGGTGATTAATATATGATTGTCATTCCGAGGAACGAAGAATCTCAATTATAAAATTTATTATTCTAAACTAACCAATTTATCAACACTCCAGGCTTCCGCCTTTTGTTTAAACATAGGTTTTGTCACGGCCCAGACTTCGCAAAATAAATTCGATTTTCTATACATTTCCAGGTCGGCCTCTGTTTCCCAATAGCTGTACGTAAAAAAAACAGCGGGGTCGGCCTTATCACGGTACAATTCTAACAAACGGTTACCAGGAAAGTTTCGTATATCATGCTTAACCTTTTCGAAATTTTCTAAAAAAGGCGCTACCTTATCTTCCTGAAAACCCATTTTTACAATGCGTACAAACATACTGTTTTTTTAAGATGTTTTAAAAATCTTTATCAGCCTCTCCCCAACCCCTCTCCAAAAGCGAGGGCGAAGCTTCACTCTCACGCTACATGTTCCCCCACTGGGGGTTAGGGGGCCTTAAACACAACACTTACCACATCTCTAAATTTAAGTCCTAATAATGTTTTAGCAGTGCCTACAGTCAGAGGATTACTACGGAAGATAGCGATTTCGAGAAAGCCAGCCTCATTAAAGATAGCAAGCTTTTCTCCTTCATAATCTTTAAGCGAAAAACGTTCGTTTACCGTAAAGTCACTATAACCATCTTTAATACCCTTAATGGTTTTGGTGCTAAAGGTAATGTCGAAGTCACGCCCTTTGCCAATTTCTCTAACCTGCCTTTTTGTTAGGTTAGTAACGCAATTGCCAAAATGATCTATATAAACTATACACCCTTTAATAGAGCTGTTGTCGGCAGCTACTACAGGATGCAAATCGTGAGTCTGCTTAATTTCAGTAATTTCTTTTCCAATCACATTAAGTAAACCACCCTTTGCTAGGTGGCATGCCACGGTAATAAATACATCCATATCGGTAGCCCCTTCAGGCTGACGGCTGTGTATGTTTATCTCAACAATTTTTTCCGGAATTATTTTTTCAGTGAGCAGGCTTAGTATACCGTTATCGGCACAAATAAAATAGTGCCCGTTCCATAACATGGCTATATGCCGGTTATCTTTAGTAAGTTCCGCATCTACGCCAATTAGGTGTACTGTCCCCGCCGGGAAACTGCTGTATGCCGCACCCACAATGTAACTCGCCTGCGATATGTTGAATAAATCAACGTGGTGCGATATGTCTACAATAACTGCCTCGCCAAAACAGGAAAGTATTTTTCCTTTAAGGGCGCCTACAAAATGGTCCTTTAGGCCAAAGTCGGTAGTGAGCGTTATTATTGACATAAAATTGTGTAAAACTTTTAAAATATGCGACTAAAATTTCACTAAATTTGAATGCAAAGCTACTAATTATATAGCTATAATTTTTAATTTAAACCATCAGCTTTTGAACGAAAGAACTATTGAACTGACAGACATAGCTCCTAAAGATTTTTGGGGAGCGCAGGATTCTCATCTTGAAACTATAAAAAAATATTATCCTAAACTTAAAATTGTTGCACGCGGCACTACGCTAAAAGCTTTTGGGGAGAAGGAAATTCTCGACGAGTTCGAAAAACGCTTTAACAGGTTAATGCAGCACTTTTCGCGTTATAATACTATTGATGATAACGTGATTGAGCGTGTTATACAAAGTGACAGCCAGGTACAGCAAATGGACCCAAGTGATAAAATACTTGTTCACGGTTTAGGGGGCAAACTTATTAAAGCCATGACGCCTAACCAGCAGAAACTGGTAGATTACATGGGCAAGAATGATATGGTTTTTGCCATAGGCCCTGCCGGTACTGGTAAAACCTATACGGGTGTTGCCCTTGCGGTTAAAGCCCTAAAAGAAAAACAGGTAAAACGCATTATACTTACCCGCCCTGCGGTTGAGGCCGGCGAGAACCTGGGTTTTTTACCCGGCGATATGAAAGAGAAGCTGGACCCATACATGCAGCCATTGTATGATGCGTTGCGCGATATGCTGCCACCTCAAACGCTGGAAGATTACCTGCTAAAAGGTATTATACAAATTGCACCGCTTGCTTTTATGCGCGGGCGTACGCTTGATAATGCTTTTGTAATATTAGATGAAGCGCAAAACACCACCCATTCGCAAATGAAGATGTTTTTAACCCGTATGGGTAAAAATGCCAAGTTTATGATTACAGGCGACCCGGGTCAGGTAGATTTACCCCGCAGAACAATATCCGGACTGAAGGAAGCAATATTGATACTTAAAGATGTAGATGGTGTGGGTATTATTTACCTTGACGATAAAGATATTGTGCGCCACCGCCTTGTTAAGAAAATTATTGAGGCTTATAAGAGTATTGAGAATCATGATTAATTAAGTCGAAAGTTTAAAGTCATAAAGTTTATAAAGTAATGAAGCGAAAGCTAGGGCAGATACGCAATCTATATTCCCGCTTTTCGCTTCAATCTTTTTTTGGCAAAAAAGGATTTTCACTTCGATCGGGGCCAATTGGTTTTTGTCTTTCATAATTAGGTAGTAAAAATCAAACAAACTTTCTTATTTTTGCATTTCAACTACAAACGCAAAACAACAACACACAAACATGGCACAGCAAAATACCATTACCAGTACCGATTTTAATTTTCCGGGTCAAAAATCAGTATACCGCGGTAAAGTAAGAGAAGTATATAATATTAACGACGAGCTATTAGTTATGGTAGCAACCGATAGGCTTTCTGCATTTGATGTGGTGTTGCCAAAAGGCATACCGTATAAAGGGCAGATATTAAACCAGATAGCAACCAAGTTTATGCGCCTTACCGAGGATATCGTGCCTAACTGGCTTATTGATACTCCGGATGCAAACGTAGCTGTAGGTCATTTATGTGAGCCATTTAAAGTAGAAATGGTTATACGCGGTTATCTTTCTGGTCATTCTGCCCGTGAGTATGCTGCCGGTAAACGAGTGCTTTGCGGTGTAGAACTTGCCGAAGGTTTAAAAGAGAATGATAAATTTCCGTCACCTATAATTACCCCAACTACTAAAGCAGACTTTGGTGAGCATGATGTTGATATTTCGCGGGAAGCGATACTTACCAACGGAATAGTATCGGAAGAAGATTATTTAGTTTTAGAAAAATATACCCGTGCGTTGTTTCAGCGTGGTACCGAAATCGCGGCATCGCGTGGATTGATTTTAGTAGATACCAAATATGAATTTGGTAGAACTAAAGATGGCAAAATTGTTTTGATAGACGAAATACATACACCAGATTCATCGCGCTATTTTTATGCTGAAGGATACCAGCAACGCCAAAACAATGGAGAAACACAAAAGCAGTTAAGTAAAGAGTTTGTAAGGCAATGGCTTATAGCTAACGAATTTCAGGGAAAAGAAGGCCAGCAAATTCCGGAAATGACAGACGAATATGTAGAAAGTGTATCTGAACGTTACATCGAACTTTATGAAAACATCATTGGCGAAAAGTTCGGTAAAGCCGACATTACAAATATTCATGAACGCATTGAGAAAAATATACTTGAATATTTAAAAAAATAATTTAAAAAAAAATAGCTAAAACCATCAGTATATACTGGTGGTTTTTTTGTTTCCGCACATTTAAGGCTAACTTATCTTTGTTAATGATATGTTAAATGTAGATATTTCAGTAACGTTTATCTTCTTGTTAGCGTCTATTATTTAAAGCAGCCTAATCAACTGCTAAACAATAAAAAACAAATCAATCATCAATCAAAATTTTTATCATCATGAAAAAATCAATCATCACTTTCAGCCTTGCCCTTGTAGCATTTACTAATGTAGCCCTGGCATCAAATTTTACTGCGACTCCAAATTTTGGCTTCGCTAAAGAGAATAAAGAGTATAAAGATGCAACCCCACTTGCTATTGCTATAGTAAAAGGCGATATCGAAACTGTAAAGAAATTTATTGAGTATGGTGCTGATATAGATCAAAAATCAAATGGCATGACTCCGTTAATGATCGCAGCCCGCTATAATCAGGTAGAGATTATAAAATTACTACTTGATAAAGGAGCGAACTATAAAATAATGGATGAAAGGGGCCTGACTGCTTTAAAATATGCCCAACTATCTAACGCTACGCAGGCAGCAGCAATGCTAATTCAGGCTAAAGTAGCCTAATTAAAAAAAAAGTATAAAAAAAGGCACTCAATTGAGTGCCTTTTTTTATTTTCTGAATTTGCTTAAAAGCCATATAACTAATACCACTACAGCAATTACTATAAATATACCGAAGCCCATCCCGGCTTTAAAAATATCTCCTACCACCTCGCAGCCTGTTAGCATAGATAATAGCATGGCAAATGCACCTAGTTTAATAATTCTGTTTTGCATGATGTTTTGTTTTAGGTTTAATGATAACATAAAGGTAAAACTCAGCTTACAGAATTTTCTTAAAAATAAATTAATTGGGTAAATATTAAGTAACTACCTAATAAGGCTAAAGTGCGATTATAAAAATTGTTGTCAATTTATGATGGTATATTTATAAACGCATTAAACAATATTTTTACTTTTAAATATTATGGCTTACTTTTACAAACCAAACACAACAACGCATTATGAGCCATAAAATATTGCTTACATCTCGCGAAGTCAATATCATTCTTCACCGTTTGGCCTGCCAGTTAATAGAAAAACACCTCGATTTTTCAGATACTGTACTTATTGGCATACAGCCACGTGGCGGCTTTGTAGCAAAGCGAATTAAAAAAATACTTGAAGAAGAATACAATGTACCTGCTGTAAAGCTTGGCTTTTTAGATATCACTTTCTTCAGGGATGATTTTCGCCGAAGCGAGAAGCTTTTAGAGGCTAATAAAACCGAGATTGACTTTATTGTAGAAAATAAAAAGGTAGTTTTTATAGATGATGTATTGTATACCGGCCGTAGCATACGTGCAGGGCTTACGGCAATACAATCATTCGGGCGCCCGGCAGAGATTGAGCTTTTGGTGCTTATAGATCGTCGATTTAGCCGCCATTTGCCTATTCAGCCAGATTATAGAGGCCGGCAGGTAGATGCTATTAACGATGATAAGGTAAAAGTATCGTGGGTAGAAAATGATGGAGAGGATACTGTGTATTTAATGTAAGGCTTAACTGCAACAACAACTAAAATGAAAGAATTAAGCGTTAATCATTTATTAGGCATAAAGTATATCAATAAAAATGATATCGACCTTATTTTTGAAACGGCCGACCAGTTTAAGGAAGTTATAAACCGACCTATAAAAAAAGTTCCCTCGCTTAGGGATATAACCATAGCAAATATTTTTTTCGAGAATAGTACCCGCACGAGGCTATCGTTCGAACTGGCACAAAAAAGGCTTAGTGCCGATGTAATTAGTTTTTCGGCAGCACAATCATCAGTTAAAAAAGGGGAGACTCTTATAGATACTGTAAATAATATCCTCTCTATGAAGGTAGATATGGTAGTTATGAGGCATGAAAGGCCGGGCGCAGCGCATTTTTTATCTAAAAACGTAAAAGCCAGTATTGTAAACGCCGGCGATGGCGCGCACGAACACCCTACGCAGGGCTTACTGGACTCTTATACAATCCGAGAAAAGCTGGGTGAAGTTGGAGGTAAAAAAGTAGTAATCGTTGGCGATATTTTACATTCGCGTGTAGCGTTGTCTAACATATTTGCTTTGCAAATGCAGGGTGCTGAAGTTAGGGTATGCGGACCTAAAACATTAATACCACGTTATATCGATTCGCTTGGGGTTCAGGTAGAGCCTAACCTGCGTAAAGCGTTAGAGTGGGCCGATGTGGCAAATATGCTGCGTGTACAAAACGAAAGGCTCGATGTAAACTACTTTCCATCAACACGGGAATATGCGCAACAGTATGGTTTAGATAAGCAATTACTGGACTCTTTAAATAAAGAACTTATCGTAATGCACCCCGGCCCAATAAACCGTGGCGTGGAAATTACCAGCGATGTGGCTGACTCTCAGCAGTCGGTTATACTAAACCAGGTAGAAAATGGCGTTGCAATACGTATGGCCGTTATTTATTTACTGGCTTCTAAAATAAAAAATTAGTTAAAATCTGATAACTTTCAAACTTAGTTACTAAGTGACCTAGCAACTGTTAGAAAATGAATATACAAGAAAAAGGACATACCGTTATTATCAAAGACGAGCAGGCTGATACAATTGCATTTTTAAATACAGTGACTGCCGAATATGCATCTGTTAAAGATAAAAACATCATTCTCGATTTAACTCAGGATGGCGAGGTTTTGCTTACAGATGTGCTTAACTTTTTAAAGCTGTCGAACAAGCACCGCAAGACGAAAAAATCGTTTGTAATAGTGGTTAAAGATTTTGATTATAACGATGCCCCCGATGAAATACTGATTGTGCCTACATTACAAGAAGCACACGATATGATTGAAATGGAAGAGATTGAAAGAGATCTTGGCTTTTAACTTTTTATTATCTGTTTTCTGTTGTAAATTGGTGGTAGTAAAAAGTAAGGTTAGGGAGAAAGCCTTATGCTTAAAAATAAGGTAATTACATGACGTTAACAATACTTGGCTGCTATGCCGCCACGCCCAGAACAATGACAAACCCAACTTCGCAGTTACTGGAAATTAAAAACCGTATGTTTTTAATTGACTGTGGCGAGGGAACTCAGGTGCAACTACGCAAACATAAACTTAAATTTTCGCGTATAAACCACATATTTATTTCGCATTTGCATGGCGACCATTTTTACGGATTGATAGGCTTAATTTCTACATTTGCGTTGCTTGGGAGAAAAACCGACTTGCATGTATATGGCCCTAAAGGAATTAAAGAAATTACGCTGTTACAATTAAAACTTTCTAATTCATGGACAAGCTATAACCTGTACTTTCATGAGCTTACTTCCTTAGAGTCTGAAGTAGTTTTTGAGGATGAAAAGGTCAGGGTATCTACCATACCCCTTAAGCACAGGGTTTATACAAACGGTTATTTTTTTGAAGAAAAAACCGGCGACCGTAAATTAAATATAGAAGCTGTAGAGAACTACGAAATTGACTCTGCTTACTACTCTAAAATTAAAAGTGGTGGTGATATTACGCTCGACGATGGTAGAATAATCCCTAACGCTGAACTGACTTTTAACCCTGTTGAACCTAAAAGCTATGCGTTTTGTAGTGATACTGTGTACAACGAAACTGTTATACCTATAATTAGAGATGTGGATGTGTTATACCATGAAAGTACCTTTTTAGAAAGCGAGGTACAATACTGCGAAAAAACCATGCATTGTACTGCTATGCAGGCTGCTACGATAGCTAAAAAAGCAAATGCAAAACATTTAATATTAGGGCATTTTTCTACAAGGTATGATTCTATCGAACGATTTAAAACCGAAGCACGTACCGTTTTTGATAATGTAGAGGTTGCTGATGACGGGAAGGTATTTGAGTTTTAATTTTGATTGTTGGATTATTAGAATGCGGGATTGTTAGACTTTCAGGGTCTAAAATTCTGATCTAAAAATCCAAATACTAACCCATCTAAAATCTAAGCATGAAAGAAGACTTAAGTAATTACCGCCGATCATACGAAAAAAATGAACTTACTGAGCAGAACTTGCCCGATGATCCTATCAACCTATTTAAAAACTGGTTTTTAGAATCGGAAGAAGCGGGGGGGAGCCACGAAGTAAATGCTATGACGGTTTCAACTTTTGGTTTGGATGGTTTTCCCAAGTCGAGGGTAGTATTACTCAAACAATATACTTATGAAGGGTTTGTGTTTTTTACCAATTACGATTCAGAGAAAGGTAAGGCAATAGATGCTAATCCGCACGTATGTTTGTCATTTTTCTGGCCGACAATGGAGCGTCAGGTAATTATTAAAGGTATAGCTGAGAAAACTTCAACCAATACATCTGATGGATATTTTGAAAGCCGCCCGCATGGTAGCCAGCTTGGTGCCGCGGTATCTGCACAAAGTGAAATAATTCCTTCAAGAGAATTTTTAGAACAAAATTTAAAGGTGCTCGAATCACAATATGAAGGCAAACCTGTACCGCGACCAGAAAATTGGGGTGGGTACCTTGTTAGGCCCGTTGAAGTAGAGTTTTGGCAGGGCAGAGCCAACCGTTTGCATGACAGGATAAGGTTTAAACTACAGGAAGACTACTCCTGGAAAACCGATAGGCTGGCTCCATAACGTCATTTTACAAATCATAATTAACAAACTTTAACGGTTACAGCATTTCGATTTTTTATATATTTAAGATATTGATAATATAAATTCAATCTTAAAGCGTATGAAAAATTTAATCCTGATACGTCATGCTAAGTCGAGCTGGGATGCACCACTGGTAGACAAAGACCGCCCTTTATCTAAAAGGGGAATTGACGATGCGCATTTAATGGCTGATAATATAGAGCAGCATTTGCCAAAATCGTATGTCGTATGGAGCAGTACTGCTGCCCGCGCAAAGCACACTGCGCAAATTTTTGCACAAACACTCTCAATACCTCTCGATACTGTAATATTTAAGGATGAATTATACACATTTGATGAAAATACCCTTGAAGAGATAATAAAAGGCTTCGATAACCAATTTGATAACTTAATTCTTTTTGGCCATAACGGTGCTATTACTAATTTTGTTAATATCTTTGGGAACCGTGCTATAGAAAATGTTCCTACGGCAGGTTTTGTGTCTCTTTCTTTTAATGAAAATGACTGGAAGGATATTCAAAAAGGTGTGACAGAAAAAATACTATTTCCAAGAGATTTAAAAAAATATGATTCACCACTCACCGGTAAACAGGTATATTGATAGAGAAAAAAGCTGGCTTGCTTTTAATGCCAGGGTATTACAGGAAGCTTCAGACGAAACGGTGCCATTACTTGAGCGCCTTCGTTTTTTAGGGATATTTTCGAATAACTTCGATGAGTTTTTTAGGGTGCGCTATGCTGCTATACGCCGCCTTAGTCTTGAGGGCACCACTAGCGAAGAGCTACCTAAAATAAACTCTGCCCATAAACTTTTAAACGAAATTACCGAGATTGTTATAGAGCAGCAATCAGAAAGCCTTCGAACGTTAAGCCTTATCGAGAAGCAGCTTGAGCAGGAAAACATTTTTATGCTTAATGAGCTACAGCTGAGCAAAGAGCAGGAGTTGTTTGTAAAAGACTTTTTTATTCAGAAGGTGGGTCCGGAACTTGTTACCATTATCCTGAATGATCTGGACGAGTTTCCTATATTAAAAGATACTGCCGGTTACTTGGCGATTAAGCTGGTTATACAAACCAAACATAGTAATGCCGACGGGACAGAGCGGCACGAAGAGGTGCGATATGCCCTTATCGAGATGCCACGTACTATAAACCGTTTTATAGTGCTGCCGTCTACCGGTGAAAAGCAGAATGTAATTTTGCTGGATGATGTTATACGTTTTAACCTGTATAATATTTTCAACATATTTAAGTATGAAAGCATATCTGCCCACATGATAAAAATTACCCGTGATGCCCAGCTTGAAATCGACAGTGACCAAAGCAAAAGCCTTATGGAAAAAATATCTACCGGGGTTAAAGACAGGCGTATAGGCGAGCCTGTTCGGTTTGTTTACGATCAGGCTATTGAGGCAGATACACTGCAATTCTTCATTACAAATCTCGAAATAGATTCGTCTGACAGTATTATTCCGGGCGGGCGTTACCACAACCGCCGCGATTATATGGGGTTCCCAAGCCTTAACCGTGAAGATTTAGTGTATAAACAAAATTTTCCGCTTCCGGTAAATGGATTAAGCCTTGAAGGGAGCATCCTTCAAAAAATTAAAAAGAAAGATTATTTTTTGCATGCGCCCTACCAGTCATTTGCCTATATCATTAAATTTTTACGCGAAGCTGCGCTCGACCCAAAAGTGGTATCTATAAAAATCACATTGTACAGGCTAGCTAAAAATTCGCAAATAATAAGTTCGCTTATAAATGCAGCCAAGAACGGTAAAAAAGTTACCGTACAAATTGAGTTGCAGGCCCGCTTTGATGAAGCCAGCAACATTAACTATTCTGAGCAGATGCAGACGGAAGGCATTAATCTTATATTCGGGGTTAAAGGGCTTAAAGTACACAGTAAAATATGCTCGATCGAGCGTATGGAAAACGGCAGGATTAAACGTTACGGCTTTATATCTACAGGTAACTTTAATGAGTCGACATCTAAAATATATACCGATGTAACCTTGTTTACCGCCCACCAGGAAATTTTAAAAGAGGTAAATAAAATATTCGACTTTTTTGATGTTAATTACCGGGTGCATCGATACAAACATTTAATTGTATCTCCGCATTATACCCGTTCGCGGTTTTTTAAGCTTATTGATAGGGAGATATTACATTCCATAGCAGGTAAACCCGCCTATATTAAACTTAAGATGAACAGCCTTACAGACTATAGGATGATTGATAAATTATACGAAGCCAGTAGGGAGGGAGTTAAAATTCAGCTTATTATACGTGGCATGTGCTGCCTTATACCCGGCGTACCCGGAATGAGCGAAAATATTGAGGCTATAAGTATTGTAGATAATTACCTTGAGCATTCGCGTGTGTATATATTTAGCAATTGCGGCGATCCTGACATTTATATTTCATCGGCCGATTTTATGACACGAAACCTCGATTCGCGTGTTGAGGTGTCGTGCCCAATTTATGACCTGGAAATAAAGCAGGAAATTTTAGATACGTTTGAAATAGGGTGGAAGGGTAATGTAAAAGCAAGGCTACACAGCGAAAATTTAGAGAACAAATACCGCAAGCAACCCAACGCAAAACCATTTAGGGCACAGCTTGAAACATACAATTATTACAGGAATAAACTAGAAGTAATTTACGAACAATTATAAGAGAGGTTCTTAGGATCTTAGCGCCTTAGGTTGTTAGCAACCTCAGTCTCTCAGTACCTTACTACCTCAGTCTCTTTAAAAAAATGATTAATATAAAAAAATACGCTGCTATAGATATTGGGTCGAATGCCATGAGGCTTTTGATATCTAATATTGTAGAGCAGGATGGTAAAGAACCTCAGTTTAATAAAAGCTCGCTTGTACGTGTGCCTATACGCCTTGGGCAGGATGCCTTTACCGTAGGCGAAATTACAGATGAAAATATAGAGCGAATGGTAGATGCCATGAAGGCCTACAAATTATTAATGAAGGTACATGGTGTAGAGCGTTACATGGCATGTGCGACATCGGCTATGCGCGAAGCCTATAATGCTAAAGAAGTTATAGCGTTAATTGCAGACCAGGCAGATATTAACGTCGAAATTATAGATGGTAAAAAAGAGGCTGATATAATTGCCGCTACTGATTTACACGAGTTTATAAAACCCGACCAGACTTACCTATTTGTAGATGTTGGCGGTGGAAGCACCGAATTTTCATTATTTGCCCAAGGTAAAATAGTAGCTTCTAAATCGTTTAAAAATGGTACCGTAAGGCTACTTAACGGTATGGTTAATGAAGTAGTTTGGCAGGAAATCGAAAAATGGATTAAGGCAATTACGCAACCGTATGACAACGTGACCTTGATAGGATCTGGCGGTAACATTAATAAATTGTTTAAAATGTCGGGTAAAAAGCAGGACAAGCCATTGTCTTATTTTTACGTGCACTCTCAATACCAATTTTTAAATGGCCTTAGTTATGAGCAACGTATCTCGGATTTGTGTTTAAACCCGGACCGTGCAGATGTTATAATTTATGCCACTCAAATTTACCTTAATGCCATGAAGTGGAGCGGTGCCCGCAATATATATGTGCCAAAAATAGGACTGTCAGATGGTATAGTCAAGGCAATGTACTATGGCAAAATATAAATTTCAGGCAGGCGCGTCAGTAACAAATATTAAATTCTACAATCTCAAAATGTCATTTTGTCATATTTCAGCTATTTTAATGGCTATTTTTATAATGGCACAATGATTGTTTACTACACACCGAAGTTAATATTTGGAATCTAAAATAAAAATAAAATTATATTAAGATGAGTAAAATAATCGGAATTGACTTAGGAACAACCAACTCGTGTGTTGCCGTAATGGAAGGTAACGAACCGGTAGTTATTCCTAATGCTGAAGGAAAAAGAACAACTCCATCAGTAATTGCTTTTGTTGAAGGCGGAGAAATCAAAGTGGGTGACCCTGCGAAAAGACAGGCAGTGACCAATCCAACAAAAACCATCGCTTCTGTTAAGCGTTTTATGGGTAACAAATTCTCAGAAAGCAACAAAGAGGCAAGCAATGTACCTTACAGTGTTGTAAGAGGTGACAATGATACACCACGTGTTGATATTGATGGTCGTCTTTACACTCCGCAAGAGCTATCTGCAATGACATTGCAAAAAATGAAAAAAACAGCTGAAGATTACCTTGGCTATACTGTAACAGAAGCGGTTATTACTGTGCCTGCTTACTTTAACGATGCACAGCGCCAAGCTACTAAAGAGGCTGGTGAAATTGCTGGCCTTAAAGTTAGAAGGATTATTAACGAGCCTACTGCTGCTGCACTTGCTTACGGTCTTGACAAAAAAGGTACAGATCAAAAAATTGCTGTTTACGATTTAGGTGGTGGTACATTTGATATTTCTATCCTTGAATTGGGAGACGGTGTATTTGAAGTACTTTCTACTAATGGTGATACTCACCTTGGTGGTGATGACTTTGACCAGGTAATTATCGATTGGTTAGCTAACGATTTCAACAGCGAAGAAGGTGTTGATTTACGTAAAGACCCAATGGCATTACAGCGTTTAAAAGAAGCTGCTGAAAAAGCTAAAGTTGAGCTTTCATCTTCAACTACTACAGAAATTAACCTGCCTTACGTTACTGCTACTGCATCAGGACCAAAACACTTAGTTAAAAGCCTTACAAGGGCTAAATTTGAGCAATTGGCAGATGATTTAGTAAAACGTTCTATGCAGCCTGTAGCTAAAGCATTAAAAGATGCTGGCCTTTCTATATCTGATATCGATGAGGTTATCCTTGTAGGTGGTTCTACACGTATACCACGTATTCAGGAAGAAGTAGAGAAATTCTTTAACAAAAAACCATCTAAAGGTGTTAACCCTGATGAGGTTGTTGCAATTGGTGCTGCTATTCAAGGTGGTGTATTAAGCGGCGACGTTAAAGATGTATTGTTACTGGATGTAACTCCGCTTTCGTTAGGTATCGAAACTATGGGTGGTGTAATGACAAAGTTAATTGAGTCTAACACAACTATCCCAACTAAAAAATCTCAGGTATTCTCTACAGCGTCTGATAACCAGCCGTCTGTTGAAATCCACGTGATTCAAGGCGAGCGTACTATGGCAGCAGATAACAAAACTATCGGCCGTTTCCATTTAGATGGTATTCCACCAGCACAAAGAGGTATCCCACAAATTGAAGTTACTTTTGATATTGATGCTAATGGTATCATCAAAGTATCTGCAACAGATAAAGGTACTAACAAATCACACGATATTCGTATCGAAGCTTCATCTGGCTTAACTGCAGAAGAAATCGAAAGAATGCGTAAAGAGGCTGAACTTAACGCTGATGCTGATAAAGCAACACGCGAAAAAGTAGAGCTGATTAACAAAGCTGACTCTACAATTTTTGAAACTGAAAAACAGTTAAAAGAACTGGGGGATAAACTTTCTGATAGCAACAAACAGCCTATTGAAGCTGCACTTGCCGAACTTAAAGTTGTTTACCAACTTCAGGACACTAACGCAATACAGCCTATCCTTGAAAAAATAGACGCTGCATGGAAAAATGCATCTGAAGAAATGTACAAACAAGGTGGCGATGCACAACAAGGTGGAGCACAACAGGGACAACCTGAAGCTTCTCAGCCGGAAGGTGACAACGTTCAGGATGTAGACTTCGAAGAAGTTAAATAAGACTAAGTACTAAAGATTTTAGTATTTTGAGTATTAAGATAGAAAATGCCCCACAATATTGTGGGGCATTTTTGCATATATATCGTAGCTTAACTTTTTAGTTATCGAAAACTTTATCGACACTTAAGACTAAATATCTGGAAGTATGGTACTATAACAAACAGCCACATTGAAATTAATCAATGCGGCTGTTTAATTTGATATAGGATGTGCAAACTGTGACTGCGACTGAAAAACTTAATTATTCAACTTTAAGGCCAAGTCCTTCAATATAGCCTTTGTTCTGAAAGTTGTTTTTGTATTTAGAGTTTTCAATAAACTGGTTTAGTGCTTTTTGAACTTTAATCCTGTCAGGCATGTTCTTACGAATATTTTCGAAAGAGCTGCGGTCGCTATCGGCATATTTAGTAATCAGTTCATAATTCTCTGGCATTTTAAAATTCATAATACCTTTAGTATTGTCCATTTTTTTGTATGGCCAATACGCCCAGTTTACTTGGTTTTTGTCCAGCAAGACCGTAAAGTTTTTAATCCACTCGTCAGTGTTTTCTCCTGTTTCGCCTATGTAAATTGGCACATTGTGTTTGTCTCTAAAGTCGATATATTTCTGTATCGCATCCTGGTTGATGTCGAACCAATACTTATGAAATTCGTAAACTACGTTATCGTCAATGATGCTTTCAAACACGCCAAAATCACCCGCCCAGACTGATCCGTTTAGGTAAATAGTGTGCTTTTTATCTACTTTTCTAATGTCTTTAACCATGCGTTGGTATAGTACAAATAAACGGTGGTTGTAGTCTTTAATATCGCTGGTAAAATAATGAGCAAACGGCTCATTAACTACATCATAACCAATAACTATAGGGTCATTTTTATAACGTTCAGCAATTTTCACCCAGATATCGCTCATTAAATCCTGGCTTGTTTTGCTGTAATATAACCACGGGTAACCCACGCTGTCATCTATATTATCTCCCGTTTGGCCTCCCGGCGCACAGTGCATATCCAGCAATACGTAAAGCTTTTCTTGTCGGCACCAATCCAGCACTCTGTCAAAATATTCAAACCCCGCGTTGCGCTTGCCCATGTACAAATCGTTAGTAAACAATTTGTAATGAAAAGGCAGACGAATATGGTTACAACCAATGCGTTTTAAGTATTTGATATCATCGTGGGTGATGTAGCTATCAAGGTATTTATCCCAAAAAGTAGCCAGGCTGTCAGGGCCAACCATTTCATGCAATAGCTGATCTATCTGTGCAGGAGCGCCCACTTTGCCTGTTTTAAACATATAACCTTCAGGTACCAGCCAGTTGCCCAGGTTGGTGCCTTTAAGTGTTATAGGGTTGCCATTAGGTTCTATAATCTGGCTGCCTTTTGTAGTAGCAACAGCGCCCGATTTGCCAATGCCGTTTTGGGTAGCGCAAGAAGCAAAAAGCCCGGCAAAAGCGATTGATAAGAATAGTTTGTTTTTGATTGTCATTTGTAAAGCAAAATTTATGGATGATATAAAAATTTTGCCTTAAAGATACTAATTGAGTTTTAATTTTCTAACGGAATATATTACCTATTGCATGGAATATGCGGCCGAAGAACGAGCGTTTATTTAAAGGAGCAACAGCACCTACGAGAATATAATTATCAGTGTCATCATATTCTTCTTTTAAAATGATATTATACTCAATCTCGGAACTAATTACAAGACTAAATTTTTCAAAGCCTACATATTCTACAGATAAAGTATCTCCTTCGGTAGCATTAATTGAAAATTTACCATCCATATCTGTAAAAGTTACGTTTGTAGAATCAAAGATAATCTTCGCCTCAGGTATAGGATAATTTTGGGAATCAGTTACAAGACCAGTTAAAAGACGGCCCGATTCAGTAAATATTTTTTTCCTGACATCAATTTTTTTTTCACCCTGCTCTATTGGTGCTTGTCCATAAACCTGATTGTTACCTAATCCTGCAAAAGCAATAACAGCCGCGCTTGCCGCCATCCAGATACTGCTCTTTCCTTTAGGGATAACAAGATCACGATTTAATTGGGTATGTAAAAACCTGCCACACAAATTGGTTTCCTTTTTAAAAGCTTCAGCAATTTGCCTGTCGGATTGTGTTGTAAAATCAATCACATGTTTTTGGCATGATGCGCAAAACCTGCCTTTATCGGCCACGGTCATATCCTGCCAGTTTTCATGGCAGGGCGTAGGGATAGCTATTTGTAATTTATTCGGCATAAACCAAATATACACAAATAATTAAAAGTGGTGCTGCAAAAAACTAACGAGTTTATTTTCGAAGTCAGACATTACCTGTTGGTTCCATCCGGTGTGTCCACCATTGGCATATAAATGATATTCATTAGGCACATTGTAATCGTCAAGCTTAGCTTTTAGTCGCTTTGCCTGAGAGGGAGGCACCATTTGGTCTTTACCACCATAAAACATTATTGTAGCCGGCGACTGTGCGTTTACAAATAGTGCAGGGCTAACTCCAATGGCTGCATCTGGTGTAGTGCCGGCTTCACCTAAAAGGTAAAGGGCTGCAAAATGATAATAGGGGTGGGCAGTATAGTAAGGATCGGTAAAATCTGCAGGGCCAACAATATTAGCTATCGCTTTCACATTATGAGCAGTATCAAATTTGTAGCTGTACAACATAGCTAAGTGCGCGCCCGCGCTAATGCCTATAAATGCATAATTTTGAGATATACTAAAATTACTTTCGTTTAAAAACCGAATTGCTTTCTCTAAATCCTGAATTTGTTTTGGGAACGCAGGGCTATCCATATTTGCCAGTCTGTAATTTAAATTGGCTATGGCATAGTCTGGGAATGCTGATTTAAGTATTGGGATGATAAAATTAAGCTGCTCTTTAGAGCCTCCGCTCCAGCCACCGCCATGTACGAGTATAAATGTTTTTGTAGATTTATTTCTGTTCCCGGGCAGATAAATATCCATTACCTGTTGTGTGTTTGTACCGTAAGCAACATTAAAAATATTCTGAGCTTTTAGTACAGTATTGTCAGTATTCATTGTTGTTTTGTTTGCAAACAACTGTTCAATTATTGTGCCTTTTTCCAGTCTATAAGTCTATAGAGATGTTAAAAGTTATTGTTTAAAAATGCCGTGAGCTTAGTATACATATCCGTCATGGTTGCAGCATCCCAATCGCCATGGCCGCCGTTAGCATAAAAGTTATATTCGTTATAAACACCGGCAGCATCTAAATCAGCTTTTAGACGTGGTCCTTGCGATGATGTTATCAAAGGGTCTACCCCTCCGTAAAACATAATGGTAGGAGGTGCCTGAGAAGTTACGTGCGCAACGGGACTAACTTCCGAAATCATTTTATCTGTTACATTAGTAGTACCAAGTAAACTTTGTGCGGCAAAACCGTAAAGCGGGTGAGCGGTATAGGCAGGATCTAAAAAATCGGCAGGCCCTACAATATTGCAAATAGCACTTACTTCATGAGAAGTATCGTATTTATAACCGTATAGCATTGCCAGATGAGCACCTGCACTCGCCCCAATAAATGCGTAGTTATTATCTACGGTATAATCAAAGCTATTGTCTTTTAAAAAGGTAATTACTTTCTGAAGGTCCTCTATTTGTTTTGGAAAAGCCGGACTTGTATTTGTTGCTAACCTGTAATTAATATTTACCAGCGCATAGTTAGGGAATTGTGCTTTTATAACAGGTACAAAATCGGCAAAATCTTCTTTACTGCCCCTAACCCAGGCACCGCCGTGCACCATTATAATTACCTTAGTATCACCGGTCCGGTTTGCCGGGAGGTACACATCCATTATCTGCCCAGGGTCGCTTCCATAAGCCACATCTTTAAGATTAATTGCAGTATTTACGGCATATGCCGGAGCTTTAGCTTCATTATTATTAGATGAGCAATTAGTTAGTGTAAATATAAGTAGTACGGTGGTAAGCAATTTACGTATCATAGGCTTGTATAATTTAGAACCCCGGCTTATAAAAAAAAAGCAGGTAAATAACCTGCTGCAATTAATGTACCGAAATACTATATTATTTTTTTTATAACTCTTAGTTTATGCGTATGCCTGCCGGTATCGGTATTATAAATACCCAAATGATCGAGCCTGTCTATACGTACCTTACCATGCGCATGAATAATGTAATTGTCTTCCATTATAATGCCAACATGTATAATCCTGCCCTCTTCATTGTCAAAAAAGGCAAGGTCGCCTGGTTCACTCTCTTCGATAAAACTGAGGGCTTCCCCAAGAGTTGCTTGTTGCGATGCATCCCGAAGCATATCATATCCGTTAAGTTTGTATACCATTTGTGTAAAACCGGAGCAATCAATACCAAAGGGAGATTTTCCGCCCCACAAATAAGGGGTATTTAAATACATATAAGCAGTCTCTAAAAGTTGTTTTTTATTCGTGATGCCGGATGTGGTAAGTCCATCAAAAGTGAAGGCTTCCGTATTGATTAGAGGGTCGTTTAAAAAAGTAACCGCCGCGCCAATAGGTATGTGCAGTAAATGATTTTTAGGATTGGTAATGTATTCTATCAGGTCGGCATTCATAATAGGGGGTAGTGCGTTAAGGCGATTGTAGTCGCTTTCGCTAATAGAAGCAAATTGCTTATTATCAATCCAGCCATTATAGGCATCATATGCCATTTCGATACGCGACCATTTTTCGGTTTGCTCTAAAACGTTAAAATGTTCCCCAAATAAAACCTGCGATGTCATCTCGCTTCTGTCACTGGGTTCAAGTCGAAGCGGTACGATAGCAAGATTACAAATACCAAACATCATCAATTTTTGATTTTATATATTCTATTGATTATTCTTTGAAGGAGTGTTTACTGATGCTGTTTCCTTGTGATACAAATATAGCAGATAATTTTAATGCGTGATTATAGTACGATGCACATATTTAAAAAAGCTGTGTTCAACCAAATATAAAAACTCCGGAAAACTAAAATAGCCTTCCGGAGTTCCAATCTAAAATATAATGGGATTACATTCTTTCAATAACAATTGCCGAAGCACCGCCGCCGCCATTACAGATAGCTGCCGCGCCAATTTTAGCATTTTTTTGTTCTAGAACATTGATTAGCGTAACAATAATACGCGCACCCGAGCAACCCAGTGGATGGCCCAACGAAACTGCACCGCCGTTAACATTAACTTTTTCAGGATCTAAGCCTAATATTTTTGTATTGGCAATGCCTACTACAGAGAAAGCTTCGTTAAACTCAAAAAAGTCGACATCTTCCTTACTAATACCTGCCTTATCTAGAGCTTTTGGCAAAGCAATAGATGGTGAAGTAGTAAACCATTTAGGCTCCTGTTCGGCATCAGCATAGCCTTTTATGTAAGCCAATGGTTTTAGGCCAAGCTGGTTTGCTTTATCTTCACTCATTAAAATTAAAGCTGCGGCGCCATCATTTATTGTAGAGGCGTTTGCGGCTGTAACCGTACCTTCTTTTGAGAAAACCGCATTAAGCGATGGTATTTTGTCAATTTTTACGTTGGTATATTCTTCGTCTTTAGTAATGTTAATAGGGTCACCTTTACGTTGCGGAACTGCCACAGGCACAACCTCATTATCAAATTTACCGGCATCCCATGCTGCGGCAGACCTGTTATACGATGCTATAGCAAAAGCATCCTGTTCTTCGCGGGTCACTTTATATTCGGTAGCACATGCATCAGCACAAACACCCATAGCGTTGTTATCGTAGGCATCGCTAAGACCGTCACGTTGCAAGCCGTCTACCATTGAGGCAGGGCCAAACTTATAACCGTTACGCATGTTTACATAATGGGGTATAAGGCTCATGTTTTCCATACCGCCTGCAATGACAATCTCGGCGTCGCCACATTGTATAGCCTGTGCAGCCTGCATTACGGCTTTCATGCCACTGGCACATACCTTATTTACAGTGGTAGCAATTACATTATCCGGCAAACCTGCAAGGCGTGCTGCCTGCCTGGCCGGAGCCTGGCCCACACCAGCCTGTACTACGTTACCCATTAAAACTTCGTTTACAAGTTTAGGGTCTAAATTTATTTTTTCGAGCGCGCCTTTTATGGCAGTTGCCCCTAGTTGCGGAGCCGTTACGGTAGATAGTGCACCCATAAAACTACCTATGGGTGTGCGTACAGCCGATACTATCACTATTTTTTTATTCATGGCAATATTTACTTTAAGATATTGTTTGTTATTGCGAATTTAATGATAATCCCGACTTAAAAAAACAAATCATTCAAAAAATGTTTTAAATAACAGGTAACTGCTGCATATTGCTAAACAAAGCCAGTGCTCGAAAATATGTACTAAACATGTTTAAGATTCTATGTGTTTACACAATTAATCATCAGGTTAATACTGTATTACTTCAATGTAAATCATTACGTACTAATTGACTTTAGCATAATTTAGCTAATGTTTGGCAAAAAGCCTTTTCTTAAGTGGCTGGATGATAGTAACTTTACTATAAACTTAAAAAGAAAATGCCATGATAGGATCTATTTTAGCCGTTTTTATTATAGGTATGATAATTGTGTACTACATAATGAAGGCAACGAGAGAGAGAGAAAGGACAAAACGCCAGTGTTAGAAATTCTCTCTAACCCATCGGTCATTAAGAGTCTCGACCTCAAACCCGGGAGTGCCCTTACATTAAATGCGAGTGATGTACATAAGGAGGTTCATGTTTTATCGAGCCCACAAGGAGTGCGTATAGGTACGCTAAATCAGCCATTTGTCTATAAAGGAGTACTTAGAGATAAATTAGTGGCAAAAATATATGCAATAGAAGGAGCAACGCTTAAAGTTGAGGTATTACTTAAATAGCGAGCTACTTACTCTGTTGTGTTTGAAGTATTTTTTTTAAAGAGTTTATACACTTTGCCATCGGCATAGACCACTAAAGAGTCTTGTTCTCGCGTTGCTTTATTTAATTGATAAAATGTAATGTACGGTTTGTCTTTTTCGCCACCATCAAGTTTAAAGGATGTGCTTTTATTGCCTACTGTTGCGGTGTAGTACATAAGCCATGTCTGATAAAAGCTAAAGAAAAATCCTTTGTCTCCGCCGGCCATTTCATTATCAATTATAATTGATTTATCGGCAGGCTTTATTTGATCAGCGATCGAATTGCTGTTAAAATCAGAAGGCTTGAGTTTATATCCTGATAACTTTGGGTTTAGTACGATCAACTGATAACTATTATTATAGTCCTCCAATTCGTATAAATTTCCTTTACCATCTTTATACAAACTATAGCCTCGTTCGGCGCTTGTATCACTGGTATAGGTAGGGCCTTCTTCAAAGGAGGCTATACCTTGTAGCTCATTGTAAAAATCACTGCTATACTTTGCTTTAAAATCTATTTGAGACTGTTCGTTCCTGTAATATATGTCAGAGAAATCAGTATAAGATAAAGGCATCGGAATCGCATTAATTTTAACCTTAGATAAAGAGGATGTCGCGCTATTAAAGACATCACAAGTTATAGGATATTTTAATGTTTCGTAACTTACCTCTTTTATAATGATGTTCTTACCATCTACAAATGCAGTAACGTTGTTTTTATATTCAAGTATAAATTTGCCACTGCTATTTATAATGCCAAAAAGGTGCTGACCGCCAATGTTACTATCATGAAATTGAATGCTATCGCGGGTAAAATTTACTAAATAATAAGGTGTATCATTTATAGCTTCTAAGTTAAATATGTATAAGTCTGGCACTGCGCTAATGCTTATACGAGGGTTAGTACCTCCGGGAAACATTGGCCAGTTTTTATGTTTATCGCGGCCCGGTATTTTGTATCCCGAATCGAAACATAATATAATAAAACCTACGCCTAAGCCTATTATAATCCCAGTAAATATTAAAAGCGACCTTTTACGATGCAACTTACGTTGAGCAGCATCTTTAGCGGCGTATTTATTTCTTGAAATGCGTACAGTCTCTATTATTAAAAGTATTACTGATACCGTTATCGTGACAGGTAATACAAATAGATAAAGTAAATAGTCATTTACATGCACCGCTTCTGAAATAGAAAATATGGCAAAATTAATAACAAATAGTATCAGGAATAATTTTGTAATTCTGCTCATATTCAATTTTTAGAAATTGTGAAGGATGGATTTAATAAATGTAAGCAAATTGTTTAAAGTGCAAAAGCCCTACATTTAAAGCAGGGCTATTAGTTATTGTCTTATATGTATAGTTATGCTTACGAAATTAGCGTTGCGCTTAAAGTAATTTCGGCATTAAGTAATTTAGATACAGGGCAAATTTCTTTTGCTTTTTGTGCTGCTTCCTGAAAATCCTGTTCAGAAATTCCGGGAACATTAGCCTCAAGCTTAAGGTTGACTTTTGTAATAGTACCATCTTCAAATGTTACTTGCGCCTCTGTATTAAGGTCTTCGGGAGTAAAGCCTTTCTCACTAAGTAAAAAGCTTAATTGCATAGTGTAGCAACCAGCATGTGCTGCGCCAATAAGCTCTTCGGGGTTAGTACCAACACCCTCAGCAAAACGAGTTTTAAAAGAAAGTTGCGCCTCATTAAGCGTTGTGCTTTGTGTGCTAATAGTTCCGTTTCCCTCCATACCTGTACCTTTCCAGTTGGCACTTGCAGTTCTTGTAAATTTCATATTTGTTGTTTGATTTAATTTTTGTTTAAAGGCTATATTTGTAAAGTTAATAATTGTAAGGTAAACTTTTACAAGAAATACGTGAAACTATGTAAATGCCTACTTTTGTGTTTACATTTACTACTCCTATTATATACTACAATAGTTTTACTATATTTGGCATCTCGCTATAGTTGCATTACCAACTATAATTCTACGAAAGCGTTCCATATTTACATTACAATGAAAAAGAAACCGGTATCAATTAAAAATATAGCGACCGCGCTAAATATATCTGTTACCACGGTTTCCTTTGTATTAAATGGTAAAGCTAAAGAAAAGCACATATCTAAAGAGCTTACAAAAAAAGTGTTGGATTATGCTGCAGAAATTAACTACAGGCCTAATCAGATAGCGCAAAGTTTAAGAACCGGGAAATCTAAAATTTTGGTTTTTATGGTCGAGGATATATCTAATAGCTTTTTTGCTAAGCTCGCCCGTATTATAGAGGACATTGCTTACGAAAAAGGGTATAAGGTTATATTTTGTAGTAACGAAAACGACGATGAAAGATCGATTGACTTAATAAACTTATTTAATTTTCGCCAGGTTGACGGTTTTATTATTGTACCCTCGCCCGGAATAAAAAATGTTGTAGAGAGTCTTATCGACGATAATATACCGGTGGTATTGCTCGACAGGTATTTTGAGGGACTGGAAAGTAACGTTGTTATTATTGACAATGAAGGCGCAGCCTTTAATGCAGCTAATCATTTAATAGATAACAATTTTAAAAATATTGGTTTTATAACCACAGATACTACCCAAACGCAAATGCTCGATCGATTAGGCGGGTACGAAAAGGCAGTTACTGCTCATAATTTAAAAACGAATGTACTGCGTATTCCGTTTGACGATGCAGCGAGGGAAATTGGTAAGGCACTGATTAAATCGTTTGTACAATCGAATGATTTAGATGCTGTATTTTTTGCAACTAATTATCTGGCACAAAGCGGGCTCGAAGTTTTTAAAGAAGACGTGCCAAAATCGTTAGATGATTTAGGTATCATTACTTTTGATGATAATGACTTCTTTAAAATATTTAGCCCGACAATTTCAGCAGTTGCTCAGCCCTTATGGGAAATAGGAGTAGAGCTTATGAAATTAATGCTTAGTTTGCTTAAAAAGAAAGATGTTAAGGATGCACCTAGAACAATTACATTGAATGCTGAACTTAAGGTTAGGGAATCATCTCTGTCAAAAGTTAGTCAATTATAAAAGGGCTCATACCTAACCTAACAATCTGTACTATAACGATTGCATTCGCTTTTTTAAACTATTATAATTGCGTAATTCTCACTGAAAAGTATTAGAATTCTTAGATTTTTTGTATTGCATCTAACTATTGATTTCTTAAATCGATGATTTTTATTGGTAATTTTTAATATATTGGAAAATTATTCTTAATAAAAAGTTATTAATTAAGTTAAATCGTGATTAAATAATATTTAAAATAAATCGATAAAAATAATGTTTTTTATACTAAATCGTTTTAGTATGTTTGTATTGTACAAATCCTAATTATTAACCTAAACGCTTTTAATGTTAATGAAAAATAACACTACAATTAAAATGCTACACGCGGGTTTTAATTTCGGTACGTTAAGTATACCGAAGTTTTTACAGCTCGCATTAATTTTTGTGTCAGTTTTCTTTCTTAGTATCGGAGATGGCTTTGCTGCTACTTTTCAGCAAAATCCTGTAACCGTTACCGGAACAATTACTCACACTGATGGCAGTACACTTCCGGGTGTATCCGTTATCGAAAAAGGAACCTCAAATTCTGCGCAGACAGATCTTGATGGTAACTTTACAATCAGGGTTGCTTCGTCAAACTCTGTTCTTGTTTTTTCTTACATCGGAATGAAAACGATTGAGCGCCCTTTAAATGGTGCATCGACTGTTTCTATCAGAATGGAAGATGATGCAGCCGTTCTTGAAGAGGTGGTTGTTGTTGGTTACGGTACCCAAAGACGATCTAAAGTTATTGGTGCTATCGATCAGGTTAGCGACAGGGCTTTTGAAGGCCGGGCTAACGTTAACACAACACAGGCTTTACAAGGTAAATCTCCTGGTTTAACTATCCAGCAAACAAATTCAGAGCCGGGCGCCGGATTAAACATCAACATAAGGGGTATCGGTACATTAGGTAACAACCAGCCTCTAATTGTAATTGATGGTATTGTGGGTGGAGATATTAATTTATTGAACCCTACAGATATAGAAAGTGTGTCTGTACTTAAAGATGCAGGTAGTGCTGCCATTTATGGTTCCCGTGCTAACAATGGGGTTTTGCTTATCACCACTAAAAAAGGTAATAAAGACAGACCTCTTACTGTACAGTACAGTGGCCTAACAGGTTACAATACGCCTAAGTTTTTCACTAAGCCGGTACACGGTTACGAAAATGCAATGCTTAGAAATGAGGCTGCATTTAACTCAGGGCAAACTTCAGCAGTATTTACTTCTGCTCAAATTGCTGAATTTAGACGTAAGGGAGATACAGAGTGGTTCGCGAAGGAAATTGTTAGGCCTGCCTTGCAACAAAACCAAAACATTTCATTTTCCGGAGGTAGTGCAAATTCTACATACCTTGTGTCTGTAGGATATTTAGATCAAAGAAGTGTACTTGTAGGTCCTTCAAAAGGTTTAGAACGTTATAACTACAGGTTAAACCTTACTAATGACTATGGAAGACTTAAGCTTACATCTACATTAGCTTATGCTAAACAAAAAACTACAGACCACTCATCTAACACGAGCACGCTTATGGTAGATGCATTCAGGGTTCCTTTGTATTACAAACAAAAAGATGAAAATGGTAATTTCTTGACTAATGATATCCTTCAGCAGTTTAACTCATTGGGTATTTTAGAAAAGGGTGGATACAGGAGATATGATAATGATGATATTTTCGGTTCCCTTAATGGAGAATTAAAACTTACAGATTACCTTAAAGCTAAGGCTGTAATTGGTGCTCACTTAGTATCAAATACTCAATTTAGCAGAGTAAAACGTGTTGATTTTTTACCGGGTGGTGTATATGGTGCAGATAACAATACAAATGATGAAAGCCGCAAGACTCTTGAGTTAAATACTCAGTTTATGTTAGACTTTAATAAATCATTTAATAAAGCACACAATGTTACCGCATTATTAGGATATTCTAACGAAAATTCCAATAACAGAGGCATTGCCGTTAACCGATTATATACAGATCCTTATCTTGGGGTACCTGTTTCCGGTACTGAAACTAATGAGACTGGTACGTATAACTCAAATCAAAGTTCTGGAAGAAACAGTTTAAATTCTGTATTCGGACGTACAACTTACGATTATAAAGATAAATACTTTGTTGAATTTAGCTTTAGGTTTGACGGGTCTTCAAAGTTCAGAGAAGGCAATCGTTGGGGCTTTTTCCCTGCTGCTACGGTAGGTTATAATATTGCTAACGAAAACTTTATGAGTAGTTATAGAGATAAAGTTGGTAATATTAAATTTAGGTCATCTTATGGTATTTTAGGTAATCAAAACGTTGGTGATTTTCAGTATCAAACAACATTTTTTGCTTTTCAAAATGCGTACGGTTATAATAACGCACCAGTAAGTGGTACCGGCTATAATTTTGCTAATCCAGATTTAAAGTGGGAAAGGGCAGCTACATTTAACGTAGGTGTTGAGGCAGATTTCTTTAAAGGAGCATTATTTATTAAAGCCGATTACTTTAATAAAATCACCAGAGATATATTGCTTGCTCCGCAGGTTCCGGCCGTATTTGGAACAGGACTTCCTGACTTTAATGCAGGAGAACTTAGTAACCAAGGGTGGGAGGTAAGTGCTACATACAGGTATGCTACTAAATCGTTCAACCACAGCTTAACTGTTAATGTTGGCGATACTAAAAATAAAGTTTTAGATTACCAAGGTGGAGAAAGATTAACTGGACTTGAAGAATTGCAAGTTCTTTTAAGAGAAGGTTTACCATACCAATCTTACGTAGGTTTAAAGACTGATGGCCACTTTAAAAGTTATGAAGAAATTCAGGGTGCGGCAGTACCTGCGGGCTTAACTGTAATGCCTGGAGATAACCGCTATGTTGATTTAAATAAAGATGGCATAATTGATGATAAGGATAAGTTTATCTTCGGGAACCCATTTCCAAGGTACACGTTTGGAGCAACTTATAATGTGGAGTACAAAGGTTTTGATATGAGCGTTTTTGTTCAGGGCGTAGGTAAAAGAACTATGATGATACGTGGTGAGCTTGTAGAGCCTTTCCATTACAACTATGGTATGACAATGTATACGCACCAGCTTGATTACTGGACGCCGCAAAACACAGATTCCAGATATCCTCGTTTAGCGAACAACGGAACACAGTCTAATACCAATAACTTTAGAAGAGGGTCTGATATGTACCTATACGATGGTGCTTACCTTAGATTAAAGAACGTTCAGATTGGCTACTCGCTTCCTCCAAGTGTGTTAGAGGCAGTTGGCTTAAGAGGTTTTAGAGTTTATGCTTCTGGTCAAAACTTACTAACGTTATCTAAAGTTAAATTTGTAGATCCTGAGTTATCAGAATTCAATAGCAACCTTGGCCCTGCAGGAGCTAACAGTGGTAGGGCATACCCAACATTAGTTTATTACGGACTTGGTTTAGATGTTACTTTTTAATTACTATGAAAATGAAAAAGATTTTAAAATTCAAATTTATTCCGGTCGTTCTGTTGCTGCTTATAAGCTGCGAGGAGCTTGATCTTACGCCTGAGGGTAGGGTTACAGACGCGAATTACTGGAAAACAGAATCGAATGCGCAAACGGTATTAAATACCGCTTATTCGCAAATGATGCGTAGCACTCCATTTTTCTATAACGAAGCGTTATCTGATAATGCTTATAATGGCAGGGGCGATATAGAAGGTACAGCATCAATCGCTGCAGGTATCTACGATCCGTCTTTACAAAAATTTAAAGATGAGTGGGTTCAACGTTATGGTGGTATAAAAACCTGTAATTTATTACTGGAAAATATTGATCGCATTACCGGGGTAGCGCCTGAGAGAATTAACGAAATGAAGGCAGAAGCTCGTTTTATGAGAGCTTTTCAGCATTTTCAATTAACTACTTTTTTCGGTGATATACCTTTAGTGTCTAAAGATCCTACTTTAAATGAGGCTAAGACCATTACACGTACACCCCATAGTGAAGTGGTTGCCTTTATTTTGAGCGAACTTGATGCTATAATCGATGTATTGCCTACTAAAGAGGAGTATGGTGATGCTGGTAAAGGTAAAATTACGGCTGGTGCAGCATTAGCCTTTAAAGCAAGGGTTTTACTTTATGAAAACAGATGGCAGGAAGTCGTAGCAACTACTGATCAGTTAATGTCTGGTGCGTATGGTCAGTATAGCCTGTTTAATTCATACGAAGGTCTGTTTCTTCCGCAAAACGAATACAACAGCGAAGATATATTGAGCCTGCAATATGTACCTGTAGACAGAATGTGGGGCGAATTTTTTGATATGGCACCTATATCTGTGGGAGCAAGGTTAAATTCTCTTGCACCAACTCAGGAATTGGTAGATAGCTATATCACCACAAACGGTAGGGCTATTAACGAATCAGGTTCTGGCTACAACGAGAGTACTCCTTATGTAAACAGAGACCCAAGGTTAAAAGCTACTGTAGTTTACGATGGTTACCAGTGGGTAGATAAAACAGGTACACGCACCATTAACATCAGGCCGGGATCAAACTCGCCGGATGAGTATGTATCAGGATCATCATCTACAACAACAGGTTACTATACCCGCAAATATTTTGACCCGGAGCATTTATCATCATTACAGTCGAGTTTGAACTTAATGCTTTTCCGTTATGCAGATATATTATTAATGAATGCAGAAGCTAAATTTGAGTTAGGACAGTTTACTGCTGATACCTGGAATACTACAATCAGGGCTTTAAGATCGCGTGCAGGATTTACAGATCCTAATGCATTAAACTTCAACGCCGGTTTAGGTCAGGATGCGTTGCGCCAGGTTATAAGAAATGAACGCCGTACAGAATTTGGTATGGAAGGTTTAAGGATATTCGATATCAGAAGATGGAAAATTGCAGAAGACGTTCTTAACGGTTACGCTCATGGTGCTAAATTTGGTCTTCAGTCTCAGGATAACGGGTATTTAAGGGTTAACCTTCGCACATTCGATCCGGGTAAACATTACCTATGGCCAGTACCTCGCGACGAGCGCTTGATTAATGGTAATTTAACTCAAAATCCAGGTTGGTAATTAAAATAAAAGGTTCAATTTAATTTTATAAAAAATGAAAACAATATATTCAAAATTAATGCTTATCGCTCTGGCGGTATTCTTTACAGGCTGCTCTGATGATGATAAAGTTAGTAACACTAACGTATCGGCAGTTAACGCGTTATACGCACCTAAAGACAATACGTATATCGACCTTGATGTAGATGGTGGCTCTGCACTTTTTGAGTGGCAGGCTGCTAAAGCTGAAGACAATGGTGTGGTACTTTATGATGTAGTATTTGATGTTGAAAACGGAGATTTTTCGAAACCTCTTTATGTTATGCCATCTGATGGTAAAGGGTTTCAAACAACTTTAAACATTTCGTTTGTAGACCTTAGCAAAATTGCTGCAATGGCAGGTATCGAGGCAGACAGTGAAGGAAAACTTAAATGGACAGTATTGTCATCTAAAGGGCTTAAAGTTCAAAATGCTGCAACTTCTAGTATAATTGAAGTAAAACGCCCTAACGGAATTGAAACTCCTGCCGCTTTATACATTACAGGTACTGGATCTGAAGGTGGAGATAATTTAGCAGAAGCGCTTCCTTTCAAAAAAACCGGAGCATCTACTTATGAAATCTACACTCAATTAAAAGCGGGTGATTACAAATTTGTTAGCAGAAATTCTGGCACGCCTGAGAGCTTCTCTGTAGCAGATGGAAAACTTGCAGCTGGTGATGGTAAAGTGACTTACGCCGGTGATACAAAAGTGTACAGGATACGCCTTGACTTTAGCAACAGATCGGTAAGTATGGTCGAAGTTCAGAAAATTGAACTATGGTTCCCTCCAAGATCTGAAGTTATGTTTGAATATACTTATGCTGGTAAAGGTATCTGGACAGCAAACGATAAAAAAGTTGAGTTCAAGCAAGAGTCTTGGGGTAGAGATGAGCGTTACAAGTTTCAGGTTACTGTAATGGATGGTACAGCCCAAAGAAAAGAATATCTTGGTAGTGCTAATAAAGATAATAATAAGCCGGATGCTAATTCAGCTGCTTCATACTGGTACTTAACTCCTATAGCAGATAACTCGTATGACTTTACGTTTAAATTTGCTGCAGCGGTAGATAATGCAACTGTAAACGGTAAAATAGACCTTAGCGGCAGTGCTGCTGCATACACTCACAGTTTTACTATTAAATAATAATTAAAACGTCTCTGTAAAGTAACTTACAGAGACGTTTCAAAATAAAATGTTATGAAGAAATTTTCGATAAATCACAGCGTTTTTGTAGCTGCTTTAGGATTAACATTACTAGTTTCATGTTCTGATGATGCTATTCCGTTAACGAATCCTGATAACAATGCAGGTCCTGCTTTTGAATATACTTGGGCTGCAACAGCCGACTCTTTACAAACTGCCACATACAATACTTATTTGGGCAGTAACGGTACTTTTGTACAGGATAATCTTGGGAATGGCACTTTTCATTACTGGCCAAACGCCCACGCACTTGATGTACTTGTAGATGGTTACGAGCGTACAGGCAATGAGGTTTACGTGAGCAGAATGAAAGCTCTTATAAAAGGTATTAAGGTTAGAAATGGCAATACGTATAACAACGTGTTTAACGACGATATGATTTGGCTTGCTAACTCATCGTTACGTGCTTATGAAGCTACTAACGACCAGGAATACAAAGACGTAGCAATGTATCTTTGGGGTCAGATTAAAAAAAGCTGGACCGATGACGTATTTGGCGGAGGTATTACCTGGAAACAAGATACACCAAAACAAAAAAATGCGGTATCAAACGCGCCTGCTGCAATAATAGGTATGCGTTTATACGATATTGATAAAAATGAAGACGATCTTGTATGGGCGAAAAAAATATACGCTTGGCAAAAAGCTAACCTTGTAGATCCTGCTAACGGTTTGGTTTGGGATAATGTATCTGAACAAAATGGTGTTAAGGTTGCAAACAAGGACTGGGTTTTCACTTATAACATGGGTACCTGGATTGGCGCCGGAGTTAGATTATTTAATATAACAAAAGACCAGACGTATTTAAATGATGCATTGAAATCTGCTAGGTCGATGCTTACAAGCCCTAAGCTTACAAGTGAAGGTGTCTTAAGAGATGAAGGCCAGGGAGATGGTGGTTTATTTAAAGGCATTTTAGTTCGTTATTTTACTGAGCTAATTGAAGAACCGACTATCAACTCAAGCGACCGCGAAAGCTTTGTCAAATTCTTAAGGTTTAATGCTGAGACTTTCTACAAAAAAGGCATCAGAAGACCTGCAATGTTAGCAAGCCCTAACTGGAATGCTGCTCCAAGTGCACAAACCGATCTTACAACACAACTTAGCGGAGTAATGCTTATAGAAGCAGCAGCTAAACTTGACGAAGAAGGTTTACTTAAATAGTTAAATAGATAGAATATAGTTAATGCAATACAAGATTGCAATATTTGCTATGGTAGTCACTTTTTTTAGCCTGCAATCATCTTATGCTCAGGATTGGGCAAATTTGAGCAGGTATCAAAAAGAGAATGCCCAGTTGGCTGCTCCAAAATCGAGAGAACAAAGGGTAGTTTTTATGGGTAATTCTATTACCGAAGGCTGGTTGAAAACTCGCCCAGAATTTTTTCGAGGCAAGTCTTACATAAACCGGGGTATCAGCGGCCAAACAACGTCGCAAATGGTACTTCGATTTAGAGAAGATGTTATCAAATTACAGCCTAAAGTAGTGGTTGTTTTAGCAGGTATTAATGATATTGCAGAAAACACCGGTCCTATAGCGCTTGATGCTGTAGCAGGAAATATATTCTCGATGGCTGAATTAGCTAAAGAAAACAATATTAAAGTTATTATGTGTACGGTACTTCCGGCTTTCGATTTTCCTTGGAGGCCGGGCCTTGTACCGGGACCTAAAGTGGTTGCGCTTAACGCAATGCTAAAAAAATATGCCAATGATCATAATCTTCCTTTTGTAGATTATTACTCGCCAATGGTTAATAGCTCGCTAGGATTAAAAAGCGAGTTAGGCGATGATGGTGTACATCCTAACAACGCGGGTTACACAATCATGGAACCTTTAGTTGAAGCTGCAATAGCGAAGGTTTTAAAACAAAATAAGTAAGAAATTTAAAAATATAAGCCAATACAAATATTTTAGCCATGAAAAAATTAATTATAAGCCTATTCACTTTTATTATTTCCACTACATTTTTAAATGCGCAAAACATAGTTGTAAACGAATCTAAAAAACCTATCGACTGGGTAAACCCACTAATGGGCACAGATTCTAACTATGATGTTTCTAACGGTAATGTATATCCGGCTATTGCAATGCCCTGGGGCATGAATTTCTGGACACCGCAAACCGGAAACATGGGCGACGGTTGGGCTTATACCTACAGTGCTACCAAGATAAAAGGCTTCAAGCAAACACATCAGCCTTCACCATGGATGAATGATTATGGTCAGTTCTCCATCATGCCTGTTACAGGTAAACTACGGTTTAAGGAAGAGGAAAGGCAAAGCTGGTTTTCGCATAAATCAGAAACCGTTACTCCATACTATTATAGTGTTTACTTAGCTGAACACGATGTTACCACTGAGATTACTCCTACTGAAAGAGCAGCACGATTTAGGTTCACATTCCCTGATACAGATAATGCTTATGTTATTATTGATGCTTTTGATAAAGGATCTTACATTAAAATAGTTCCTAAAGAGCGCAAAATTATGGGTTACACTACACGCAATAGCGGCGGCGCACCTCAAAATTTCAAAAATTACTTTGTTGTTGTATTCGACAAAGACTTCACTACTAAATCAACTTTTAAAAACGGCAGCCTTGCCGATGTTTTTGAAGTTCAGGCCGACCATACCGGCGCTGTAATCGGGTTTAAAACTAAAGAGGGCGAACAGGTAAATGCTAAAGTGGCATCATCATTTATAAGTTTTGCCCAGGCTGAACTAAACCTAAAAGAAATTGGCACGAATGATTTCGACCAATTAAAAGAAAAGGGTAAAAACATTTGGAATGATAATTTGAGCAGGATAGCTGCAGAAGGCGGAACAGCCGACCAGACTACTACTTTTTATTCATGCCTTTATCGTTCGCTTTTATTCCCTCGTAAATTTCATGAATATGATGCTAAGGGTAAGGTAGTACATTATAGTCCTTACAACGGTAAAGTCCTGCCTGGATATATGTATACTGATACCGGCTTTTGGGATACCTTCCGTTCGTTATTTCCATTCTTAAATTTAATGTATCCTAAATTAAGTGCTGAAATTCAGGAGGGGCTATCAAATGCATACAAAGAAAGCGGATGGTTACCCGAGTGGGCGAGCCCCGGCCTTCGTGATATAATGGTGGGAAATAATTCAGCATCCATAGTATCTGAAGCCTACATTAAAGGTGGTAAAGATGCCAACTACGATATCAAAAACTTATATAACGCTGTTATACATGGTGCTAACAACGCAGGCCCGCTTAAAGCTGTAGGCCGTGCAGGTGTAGATTATTATAATAAATTAGGGTATGTTCCGTACAATGTTGGCATCAACGAAAGTGCTGCACGAACGTTGGAATATGCTTATGATGATTTTGCAATTTATCAATTAGCGAAAGCTTTAAAAAGGCCGCAGCAGGAAATAGACTTATATAGAAATAGAAGTTTAAACTATAAAAATCTTTTTGACCCTACCCATAACTTAATGCGTGGTAAAAATGAGAACGGAGACTTTATGAAGCCATTTGACCCTACACGCTGGGGAGAAGGATTTACAGAGGGTAGCAGCTGGCATTACAGTTGGTCGGTATTTCATGATATGCAGGGGCTCATTAACTTAATGGGTGGTAATGATACATTTGTATCACAATTAGATAAGGTATTTTCGCTTCCACCAACTTTTGGTAATAGCTTTAATGGCGGCATGATTCACGAAATGCGTGAAATGCAGGTAGCTAATATGGGTCAGTATGCTCATGGCAACCAGCCTATACAACACATGATTTACCTGTATAATTATGGTGGACAACCCTGGAAAGCTCAATATTGGGTTAGGGAAACAATGAACAGAATGTACCACCCAACACCGGATGGCTATTGTGGTGATGAAGATAATGGGCAAACATCTGCATGGTATGTATTTTCGGCAATGGGTTTTTACCCTGTAACGCCTGCGTCAGATCAATATGTTGTTGGTGCTCCGTTATTTAAAAAATTAACGCTTAAGCTTGAAAATGGCAAAGAGGTAGTTATCAATGCGCCACAAAACAGCGACAAAAATAAGTACATCAAGACCATGAAGTTTAACGGTGCAACAAGTACTAAAAACTGGCTAAGCCATTCGGCATTAACTAAAGGGGCAACGATAGATTTTGAGATGACCGATGCTCCGGTGAAATCAAGAGGTACATCAAAAGCCGATTACCCATACTCACTATCTAACGAATAATATAAATTAAACAGCTTGGTATACCACCCGGGCATTTAACCATTATAATAATGCAAAGAAGAAAATTTATTCAAAACACAGCCTTGTTAAGTAGTTTATTGTTAATTGATCCTATGGATGTTGTTGCAGGCGGAATATCAAAAGATTTTCCTGTTGTGAGAGTTGCCAAAGGCAAGAGAAACTTTGAGAGTACTGTGATTGAACAGGCAATTGTTGAGTTTCAGAAAAACGTAAAAGACCCTGAATTGAAATGGTTATTTAATAACTGTTTCCCTAACACTTTAGATACCACCGTTACCTATTCTGAAAAAAACGGTAAACCTGATACTTATGTAATTACCGGTGATATTGATGCCATGTGGTTACGTGACAGCTCTGCTCAAGTATGGCCATACATGGCTTTTATGGGTAAAGATGTTAAGCTTAAAAAACTAATTGCCGGTGTGATAAACAGGCAAACGGAATACATATTAAAAGATCCGTACGCGAATGCGTTTTACAACGACCCCAATAAAAAAGGGGAGTGGACTACCGATCAGACGGCTATGAAACCGGGAGTACACGAGCGTAAATATGAAATTGACTCACTATGTTACCCAATACGTTTAGCGTATAATTACTGGAAAATGACGGGTGATACTGCACCTTTTGATGCTAACTGGGTAAAAGCTATAAAATCTACTTTAAAAGTATTTAAAGACCAGCAGCAAAAAGATGGTAGCGGACCATACTCCTTCCAAAGGGTAACAAATAATGGTACTGATACCCGCACCCTAAAAGGTTTTGGTTATCCTGTTAAACCGGTAGGATTGGTATCATCGGCATTTAGGCCAAGTGACGATTCTACTGTGTTTTCATTCTTAGTACCTTCAAACTTTTTCATTGTAGTTAGCTTAAAGCAGGCAGCGGAAATGATGCGTACAATTAAAAAAGAGAATTCTTTAGCTAAAGAACTTGATGCTTTAAGTGCTGAAGTTGACAAAGCGCTGAAAGAATATGCTGTTGTAAAACATGCTAAGTACGGCGACATCTACGCGTTTGAAGTTGATGGTTTTGGTAACCATTTATTAATGGATGACGCTAACGTGCCAAGCTTATTAGGTTTACCATATCTTGATGCTATTGATGTTAACGACCCTATTTATCAAAACACCAGAAAATTTGTACTGTCTACAGATAACCCTTTCTTCTTTAAAGGTAAAGCAGCCGAAGGTATTGGCGGCCCACACGTAGGTATGGATATGGTTTGGCCAATGTCTATCATTATGAGGGCATTAACTACAAGCGATCCTAAAGAAATTAAAGAGTGCATTAAAACCTTAAAAGCTACACATGGCGATACAGGCTTTATGCATGAATCTTTCCATAAAGACGACCCTAAAAACTTCACAAGAGCGTGGTTTGCATGGACAAATACGTTATTTGGTGAGTTACTGTGGGAAACGTATAAAAAGCAGCCAAAACTGTTACAAGCATAGATAATACGAATAACGATAATACAACCAACTTAAAATGATAAATTTTAATAAAAGTATTTGTGTTGCACTAATTTCCTTGTCCGTTATTGGCGCAAATGCACAAAACCAAGACCTCGCAAAACCAAAGGCAGGCATAAGTGTTAAAGCACAAAACCCTCATAACATTAAGGCTAAAACGAGTAGCAAATACACATCATTAGTTAATACGTTTGTAGGAACAGCACCGCTATTAGATACCAAGATTATTGGTTATACACCTCCTGCAGATATGCGCGTTTGGGCAGGCCTTGTTTTCCCCGGGTCATCATTACCAAATGCAATGGTGCAACTGAGCCCCATTACCAAATTTGGCTCTGGTGCCGGATATGAATATGAAAACACTGATATTCTTGGCTTTGCACATACTAATAAAGGTCACTGGAATTTATGTCATATACCTTTACTTCCGGTTCCGGCAGGGGCGTCTTTCCCTTATAAATCGTCATTTGGTCATGATAACGAAAAAGCAAGTCCTGCTTATTACGAAGTTTTATTAAAGGAATATAATGTAAGGGTAAAGCTAACTTCTACAGAGCGTTGCGGGGTACACGAGTATACCTTTAAAAACAACAAAGACAGAAAAGTTCTCTTCAATCTTGGTAAAGCTAACAACCATGTTAACGATTGGGAAATTAAACAGGAAGGTAACAATGCTGTAAGTGGTTTTCAACGTACGGGGGGCGAAAAAATATATTTTTATGCGACTATAAGCAGTGATATTAAAAATATTGATAAGAAAGATGTTGCTAAAAATGGCGGGTATGCTTTAGTAAGCCTAAAAGACGATAATAACAAACCGGTTATTCTAAAAATTGCGTTGTCTTTTGTGAGCACTAAAAATGCTGCTGAAAATTTAAAGACAGAGGTTGCCAATAAAACATTTGAGCAATTAAAAGAAAACGGTAATGCTATCTGGGAAAAGTTACTGTCTAAAATTCAGGTTACAGGCGGATCTGAAAAACATACCGAAATGTTTTACTCGCAATTATATAGGTCTTTTTTGTGGCCTGCTTTACGTAGCGATGTAAATGGTGAATTTACAGATGAAGCCGGTAAAGTGCGTAATGAAAACTTTAGGTATTATACTTTACCATCTTTATGGGATGATTATAGGAACAAGCTTGTGCTTTTAAGCATCATCTCACCAGATGTTACTAATGATGTTATTCAATCTATTATAAACGAAGGAGAGATAAAAGGTTTTATACCAACGTTTTTTCATGGTGATCATGCGGCACCCTTTATAACGGGTTCGTACCTGAGGGGCATTAAAAACTATGATGTTAAAAAGGCATATAATCTTTTATTAAACAACGCTTATAAAGAAGGAGGCACCAGGCCACATATTGCTAACTATATTAAATATGGTTACGTACCCGAGCAGGATATTAAAAATCCGGTGGTAGAAACAAAGGCAAATGCAGGTGTCACCAAGACTTTAGAGTATGCTTATGATGATTATTCACTTTCCCTTTTAGCAAAGGAAATGGGAGATACTGAGCATTATAACGATTTGTCAAATCGTGCTAAAAACTACGCGAATGTATTCGATAAATCGGTTACGTTTATGAGGGGCAGGCTTGAAAATGGTAAATATATTGAACCTTTTAACCCAGAATTTCCTTATTACGAGTATATGTACCGTGAGGCCAATGCATGGCAATTGTCATTCTTTGCTCCGCATGATATGCCTGGTTTAGTTAAGCTTTACGGCGGAGCAAAACCGTTTGAGGCTAAGTTAGATACCTTCTTTACTAAGCCGTGGAATCCTAAATACATAGCATGGAACATTTCTGGTTTTATCGGTCAGTACTGCCATGGTAATCAGCCCGATCATGAAGCTCCATTTTCTTACTATTTTGTGAATAAGCCCGAGAAATCGCAAAAGATTATCGATGAGATTATAGATACTATGTACGGTATTGGAGAAGAAGGCCTTGCAGTATCTGGTATGGATGATGCCGGCGAAATGTCGTCGTGGTACGTAATGGCAGCAGCCGGGCTTTATTCACTATCGCCTGCAGATCCTGAATATATTGTTTCGGTACCAACATTCAATACCGTGCAATGGACGTTAGATTCTGGTAAGAAGCTTATAATGACCAATCCTAATAAGGGGCGTGATTTAAAAAATATTAAAGTAAACGGATCTAAAATAAATGGCTACTTCGTTCCTCACTCGCTATTTGCCAATGGTGGTAAGATCGAAGTAGAGACCAAACAATAAACATCCAGCAACCTGAATAAGCGGTTGCTTAATTAGGGTATACAGTAAAATTTGGGTGGTTATGGGCGCACGGTCTTCCGTCGCCCTGCCACCTTTTTAATTGAATAAAATCCAGCCAACAAATATTAAAAGCATGAAAAACAATCAGTTCTTTAAATTTTTACTTTTTCTTGTGTTCTGCAACCTTTCAGCGCAGGACAGAAAAGCACCATCGTATCCAGTTATTACCCATAATCCGTACCTGAGCATATGGTCGGCATCAGACAAATTAACCGATGCTACAACTACGCACTGGACAGGTGCAGATAATTCACTAATAGGTCTTATAAAAGTAGACGGATCTATATATCGTTTTTTAGGTAAAGAGCCGGAAGCCTACAAAACATTATTACCTGCATCTGACGAAAAATCATATGCTGTAAAATATACTGAGACAGAACCTAAAGGCGACTGGAAAAGCCTAAAATACATTACTACGGGATGGAAAGACGGGATGTCACCAATCGGGAATACTGAGGGTCTTGATAACATTATCTGGAAAAGCAGGGATATTTGGTTGAGAAGAACTTTTACGATCGACAAAATTGCTGCGATAAACAATTTGCTACTAAAAGTTTCTCACGATGATGATGCCGAAGTATATTTAAATGGCGAACTTATTTTTAGCAAGGTAGGCGTAACCACTGATTACGGTATGCCGGCTATCGATAAGAGCAAACTAAAATCAGGAGAAAATATTATTGCAATGCATGTAGTAAACACTGGTGGTGGTGCCCGCGCAGATATCGGATTAGTCGACAAAGAAAAGGCAGCAGTACAAAAGCCGCTACTTGTTGCAAACCAAACTAATGTAGATATAAACGCTACGCAAACTGTTTACAGTTTTAAATGCGGCACTATAGATCTTGATGTAACATTTACATCGCCCTTATTGCTTAATGATCTAAATTTATTATCAAGGCCGGTGTCATACATTACCTATAAGGTAAAAGCTAACGATGGTAAAACACACAATGTTGAAGTTTTTTTGAGTGCGAGCAGCGATATTTCTGTTAACAGATCTTTTCAGGAGGTTAGCGCTTCGCAATATAACACGGATAGACTATCTGTGTTAAAAGTTGGTACAATAGAGCAGCCTATCCTTAAAAAGAAAGGTGACGACATGCGTATAGATTGGGGTCACCTTTATGTTGCGGCTCTTAAGTCAGATAACGCGTCGCAATTTATTACTTCTCAAAAAGACGCTATAAATGCTTTTAGAAGCGGAGCGACAAAGACAACTAGTACTAAAGGTATCAGATTGGCATTAAATACAACTGTCGCCTTTAATAAAGTGGGTAGTACAGCTGTATCGAAATTTATTGAGTTAGGTTACGATGATAATTTTTCGGTTCAATACTTTGGTGAAAACTTAAGGCCATGGTGGAATACTTCAGGTAAAGAAAAATTTGACGATCAGCTTAATGCGGCTGCTACACAATATGAACAAATTTTACAAAAATGCACCGATTTTAATAAAAGAATGTATGCTGATGCCCTAAAGTCAGGCGGTAAGGAATATGCCGAACTATGCGAGTTGGCCTATCGCCAGAGTATTGCAGCGCACCAATTAGTTAAAAGTCCTAAGGGCGAAATACTATGGTTCTCGAAAGAAAATTATAGTGGTGGTTATATTAATACTGTCGATGTTACCTATCCTTCGGCACCTTTGTACCTTATTTACAATCCGAAGTTAATGGAGGGTATGCTTAACGGTATCTTTTATTATAGCGAAAGCGGCAAGTTCAACAAAAACTTCGCTGCTCATGATATTGGTACCTATCCGCATGCAAATGGTCAGACCTATGCTGAAGATATGCCTGTAGAGGAGTCGGGTAATATGATTATCCTAACCGCAGCAATTGCTAAAGCAGAAGGCAATTATGATTACGCCAAACTGCACTGGAAAACTCTTACCACCTGGACAGACTATTTAGTGAAAGAAGGTTTTGACCCGGCGAACCAGTTATGTACTGATGACTTTGCAGGTCACCTGGCCCGTAATGCGAACTTATCGGTAAAAGCAATTGTTGGTATTGCCAGCTATGCACAGATGGCAGATGCTTTGGGCGACAAGAAAGCTGCCGCAAAATACCGCGATATAGCAAAAGGTATGGTGACTAAATGGATGCAGCTTGCTAAAGCCGGCGACCATTATGCACTTACATTTGATAACAAAGACACCTGGAGCCAGAAATATAATTTAGTTTGGGATAAAGTTTTAAAATTAGACCTCTTTCCACAGGCAGTTTACGACGCTGAAATGAAATATTATCTTACGAAACAAAACACTTATGGCCTGCCGTTAGACAGCCGTAAAACATATACAAAATCGGATTGGATAATCTGGACAGCGACATTTGCTTCTAACCGCAACCAGTTTGATGCTCTTATAAAACCAATTTATAAATACGCTCTCGAAACTCCAACACGTGTACCTCTTGGCGACTGGCACGAAACTACCGATGGTAAGCAAGTAGGTTTTCAGGCGCGTAGTGTTGTGGGTGGCTATTTCATGAAGATGTTCTCTGATAAACTTTTAGCGAATGAAATTCCTGCAAAATAGGCTCTAAAATAAATTACGCCCCAATTTTAATACATTAAAAATGAAACTCTATTATTTAGGAATAGACGTTGGAGGATCTCACTTATCCGGTGCAGCTATAGATGCTGACACCGGATTAATGGTTGATGGATCTTACCAAAAGACACAAATTGATTCTAAAGGCAGCTGTGAACATTTCCTTACCTGCTTTGAAAATCTTGTAAATAAAATACTGCAAAGCACCCAAAACGTTACTTTAAATACACTTGGCGGAATTGGTATTGCAATGCCCGGCCCTTTCGATTATAAAAATGGTATTTCGCACATTAATGGCGTTCAGAAATTTGATTCGTTATTTGGTCTTAACATAAAACGTGAGATTCAAAAAATGACAAACAATGTACCGGTTTATTTTATAAACGATGCCAGCAGTTTTGCAATGGGTGAGTACGCTTCCGGTGCGGCAATTAATTGTAAAAAAAGTATTGTACTTACATTAGGTACAGGTTTTGGCAGTACTTTTTTAATTGATGGTGTAATGCAGGATAATGTTGAGACCGGTGCGCCTGCGGGTGGTTACCTGTATCATATTCCTTTTAAAGAAGGCATTGCCGATGACTATTTTTCTACACGCTGGTTTGTAAATAAATGGAATAGCCTGGGTGGGCAAGCCGTCGATAGCGTTGAGGCCATAAGTAAAAAGGCATTAGAAAGTAATGTTGATGCACTTGCCTTATTTAATGAATTTGCGGATAATTTTATAGAATTTATGACGCCATGGGTGCAGTCTTTCAACCCTGATGCGATAGTATTAGGTGGTGGCATTGCTAAGGCGGCACCATTTTTTATGGATAAGGTTCAGGCAAAGCTAAATGCGGATAATAAAATCCAGATAAAGATATGCGAGCTGTGGGATATGGCTGCCATTTACGGTGCGGCTACTTATTCTAAAAACACTTTAGTTGACGAGTCTAATCAGCCAAAATCTGATTGGCGTAAAACCCAACAATTTTTAGCACCGTTAAAAAAAGACGCTAATGAGGAGGTTAAATATGATGCTTATCCGGCATTTGCATTGGGCGATGGTAAAATAATGTCGGGAGTTGAAGAGCTTGCTCGTTGGATGCAAAATCACAAAGCCATTGTTATAGATGGTTATCAAGGCGTTTTTTGGGATAATGTTGTACAAAGTCTCGACACTGAATTTGCAATTAAAGGTTTAAAAATGCGCTGGTACCATATAGATGCTGCCCTTAAAACACGAGAAGAAATTGAGGAAATGGTTCAGCCTTATTTAGGCGGTAATGATCCGCTTTTTGGTAAGATAACTGACAAAAGCTTGATCGACTGGTTCGACGAAAATAAGCTGAAAAATTTGCAGCAAGATACATCTGCAGATATAAATATATTAGTTGGTTGCGGAGCATCATTGGCAGGATGGAATGCGCCGTTAGTGTACTTCGATCTGCCTAAAAACGAATTGCAATTTAGGGCACGTGCGGGTAAAGTGGGTAACCTTGGTACTGATTTATTTATTGATAATAGACAAACCTATAAGCGTTTCTTTTTTATCGATTGGGTCGTGCTTAATAAACACAAAAATAATGTGTTGCCATCTATTGATATAATTGTAGACGAACAACGCCCGGATGATTATTTATTTATGACCGGTAATGACCTACGTGCCGGATTAAGCAGAATGGCTACCAATGTTTTTAGGCCAAGGCCATGGTTTGAGCCAGGAGCATGGGGCGGTACCTGGATGAAAGATCATATGGACGGACTTAACAAAGAGGTTGATAACCTGGCGTGGTCTTTCGAACTTATGGTTTTAGAAAATGGGTTAATGTTTGAAAGCGATAGTTACCTGCTTGAAGTATCGTTTGATTCTGTAATGTTTAATAATTATAGAGATGTTTTAGGCGAAGATGCAAAAACGTTTAAATACGACTTCCCGATAAGATTTGATTTTCTGGATACGTTTGATGGTGGTAATCTTTCTATACAATGCCATCCAAGCCCGGAGTATATTAAAGAACATTTTGGCATGCCCTTTACGCAGGATGAAACGTATTATATTTTAGATGCTAAAGAAGAGCCTGTTGTTTATTTAGGGTTTCAGGATAGTGTGCAGCCGGATGATTTTCGTAAAGCGTTAGTAGAAAGCCATGAAAACACTATTGAGCTTGATGTAGATAAATACATTCAAAAATTTACTGCTAAAAAGCACGATCTGTTTTTAATTCCACACGGCACAATCCACGCATCGGGAAGCAATAACCTGGTGCTCGAAATTAGCAGTGCACCTTATATTTTTACTTTTAAAATGTACGATTGGCTACGATTAGATCTCGATGGTAAGCCAAGGCCTATTAATATCGACCGTGGTATGGCTAATGTGAATTTCGAAAGGAATGGCGATAGCGTAGTGCAAGAATTGATTTCAAAGCCGTACCTTCTTTCTGAAAATGACGATTATGTATTGGAGCATTTACCTACACATGCCGATCATTTTTACGATGTGCATCGTTATTCATTATCGGGTAAAGTACACATTGAAACGGAGAACAAATGCCACGTCTGGATGGTGATAGAAGGCCAATCGATACTGCTTGAAACCGAAAATGGCGTTAAACAACGGTTCAATTTTGCTGAAACATTCGTCCTGCCTGCTGCGGCTAAAAGTTATACCATATATAATGAAACTCCGGGCGCTGATGTAATGTTGGTAAAAGCATTTATAAAATAATATTCCGGAATTAAACCAAAAGAATACAGAATGAAGAATATAAAAAGTATATTATTTATTGCAGCAATAAGCTGTATATCGCACGTAGCGTATAGTCAGGGCAGTAAAAAACTCTCAGATTATGTAGATCCTAACATAGGCACTGCACACAGCCGTTGGTTTTTTTATACCCCTGCCTCGGCACCGTTTGGTATGGCCAAACTTGGCCCATCTACAAACGGCCACTTAGGTAATAAGCAAGGTTGGGAGGCGACAGGATATGACGAGAGAGACTCATCAATTGAAGGTTTTGCATGTTTGCATGAATTTCAGATTGGTGGTATTGTTCTGGCGCCATCGGTAGGGAAATTACAGACTATACCGGGCAGTTTAGAAAATCCTGACGAAGGTTACCGTTCTCGTTTTGATCGTAAAGACGAATACGCAACATCGGGCTACTATTCAGTACTATTAAAAGATTACAAAGTTAAAGCCGAGCTGACTGCTACAACAAGGGTAGGTTTTCAAAGATATACTTTTCCGAAGTCAACGCAATCCAATATCATTTTTGATATAGGCAATAGGCAGGGGGAAAGCGGTGCTGTAAAAGACGCCAAAGTAACCATGACCGGAGATGGCAGGATTGAGGGTTATGTAATTACGTATCCTGAATATGTTAAGCACAACCAACCGGGTGCTGATGTTTCGATGTACTTCTCTGCAGTTTTAGATAAAAAGCCAACATCGTTTGGCGTGTTTAAAAAGAACGATCAGCAGGCGGGTAAAAAAGAAATCTCGGGTGAAGGCGCAGGTATGTACCTAACCTTTAACACTAAAGAAAACGAAACGGTTACTGTAAAAATAGGTGTATCGTTTACTTCTATAGTTAACGCTCGTTTAAATTTAGACACAGAAGCAAAAAAATTGACGTTTGATAAAGCTAAAAAAGAAAACCTGGCTAATTGGAATGAGCAATTGGGCAGGATAACTGTTGAAGGTAAAAACGAAACGGATAAAATTAAATTTTATACAGGCTTATACCACGCTTTATTAGGCAGGGGAGTGGGCAGCGATGTTAACGGTGCTTACCCAATGAACAACGGCAAGGTAGGACAAATTCCGCTTGATGCTAAAGGCAAACCACAATATAATTACTATAATACCGATGCTATCTGGGGCGGGTTCTGGAACCTTACACAGCTTTGGGCTTTGGCGTATCCTGAATATTATGCCGACTGGGTGCAGGGGCAATTACTTGTGTACAAAGATGCAGGCTGGTTAGGCGATGGTATTGCTAATAGCAAATATGTGTCGGGTGTGGGAACTAACTTTACAGGCTTGGCAATTGCATCTGCTTACAACTCTGATATTCGCAATTTCGATGTAGAAAAAGGTTATGAGGCAGCTTTAAAAAACGAGTTAGAATGGAGGGGAAGAGTTAGGGGTGCAGGTAAAGAAGATGTGCAACAGTTTGTTGAGACAGGATATTTAGCACAGCGTACCTCTGATAAAGCTAAAGATGGGTCGGAGTTTTCCGCATCACACACCTTAGAATATTCGTTTAGTGCTTATGCCGTAGCGCAGTTTGCAAAAGCGTTGGGTAAGACAGATGATTACAATAAACTAATCAAATTATCGGAAGGCTGGAAACTGCTTTATGATAAAGAAACGAAGTTCATCCGACCAAAATATGCCAACGGTAAATTTATTGAAAACTTTGACCCATCACAGCCGTGGAGAGGTTTCCAGGAAGGTAACGCTTGGCAGTATACTTTTTATGTGCCGCATAATGTTGAGGAGCTTGTAGCTACTTTAGGAAAAGATACCTTTAACGACCGCCTAGATGATATTTTTGTAAAATCTCAAAAAAACGTATTTGGTGGTGGTACTAAAATTGATGCTTTTGCAGGCCTATCAGGTTTTTATAACCATGGTAACCAGCCTAATTTACACATATCATGGTTGTTTAATTATTCTGGTAAACCGTATCTTACCCAGAAATGGGTACATGCAATATGTGATGAATTTTACGGAACTGAAGGCATACACGGCTACGGCTATGGCCAGGATGAAGACCAGGGGCAGCTTGGCGCGTGGTACGTAATGTCGTCTATTGGTTTGTTTGATGTAAAAGGCTTAACCGATATTAACCCATCATTCCAGGTGGGCAGCCCGTTGTTTGATAAAGTAACAATTAAGCAATCTAAAGCATCAGGCCGTAAAGATTTTGTAATAGACATTGCCAACAATTCTAAAACCAATGTTTACCTACAGGATGTTCAGCTTAACGGTAAGAACCTAGACAAACTATCCATCGACCTTAAAGACATTACAAAAGGCGGCACCCTAAAAATGACAGTTGGTGGCAAGCCAAGCAACAAGTGGTCTAATTAATTAGCAAAAGCAAAACATGCAAAAGCAAAAATCAGTATTT